>ERZ778515.866-NODE-866-length-24472-cov-4.714502_pt1 | contig 24472 bp, 21 predicted proteins | sample MGYA00510343_ERZ778515 | MGnify/ENA primary metagenome ERZ778515 (study PRJEB29527, sample SAMN07138965) | mouse gut metagenome | material: feces | host: mouse | place: China:Nanjing | collected 2016-01-25 ...
GTTTGTCAAGGACTTGCATTTATAACAAGTAATTAAGCTGCGAATTTAAGGTTATATAGGAATAGTAAAAGTGGTTAGATTGTTTCCCGATGTGAGTTCGGACAAGGTGTCCGTATATGCTTATTTATGGCCGAACATACTTATTCTTTCCCTTTCTTTTTTATTGGTCGGAGCCGGTGGAAATGCACGGGATGCTTTTCATTATGAACTTCGTATGGCACGTTTGCTGGGGCAGGGCAAGTCGGAAGAAGCCTTGCAGGTAGGCATACGTTCGGAAGTTGCTTCAAGAGGGTTGACAGCAGCGCGTGCGTATGCCTTGAGTTTGAACGGTATGTTGGGTGATAAACTTTTCGAATATCCGCAACGGTACGGTAGCAACGGATTGCTGCCTTTGGAAACGGATAGTCTGTTTCCCGGTAACTGGCCTCAGTCTCTGTATCGGCACTTGGGAGGGCGGCCGGGAAAGAAACAACCGGGTAACGTGACCGCTTTTTTGGAGCGACTGAACGGGCATGAAAGGAGAACAGCAGCGGCGAGAGACTATTTGCTGTGTGCTTATTTATTGGATAAGGAACTGGATAAGTTTGTACAGACGCTATCCGATTCTTGTCTGTTCAACGATTCGTTGCCTAGATATTATAAGGAGGCACTTGTTTTGTATGCCCATTTGCGCATGAAGCCGGTTGTTGTTTTTCACGAAGGAGCCGTTGCGGCCAATTATGAAGGCTTTCAAGAATGCCGTTCCCGATATGCGGTTGAGGAAGAGCGGAACAACCGTTGCCGGGATATGTACGGGCAAACTTATTGGTATTATTATTACTTTCAGCCCGTCTCCCTTCCTTAAGAATGCCTTGTTATCTGCGGTCTCTGCGTCCTCGGGCCACATGTTGCTGTCCGGCTGATTGTCGGCTAGGCCGGCTTGGTATGTTTCCGCTTACGGTCGTACGCGTGGAACTTTGGCGACGGTAGTTGTTCCTGTTGTTGGAATGATTCACTTTGTCCGGTCGGTGGTTTCCCGAATAGTTGGGACGTTGCCCTTTGTCCGTTTGGTGCGGGCGAGTTGAGGGAGAATTCGGATGACGATGTCCTGCATTGGGATTAGGACGTTGATGCTCCGGTCGTGAAGGCTGGCCGGGCCGTATGCCGGTGTTGGGACGGTTGGGGTGCTGTCCCGGACGAAAATGCCCGGAAGGAGGTTGATGGCCAGTGTTGCCGGGGTGCGTGACCGGTCGGCGGCTTTCGCCACGGAATCCACTATGCCATACGGGGCGGCGGTTGGCATAAAAACTCTTTTTACGATGATGGGCACGTCCATGTGCTCCTCTGTATTCCCAAAAAACGCGTGGATGGTCGTAATAGAAATGGCCGATGTGGTAGTGGGTGTAGATGGGGAACACCCAGGCTCCGGCTCGCCAGTATACCGGGTGGAAAAAATAATCGGCTGCCGTGAACAGGGCGTATTGCCAGTCGTAGAGAATGTGGCGAAGGTCTGCATTTCTGTATGTCAAGTACTTTCCGTAAACATCGTCTGCCGTGTTTATTCCCATTAAGTAATCCAGGTTTATTTCATATGCGTCGTTATATTGAGCGTCATTCAGATTGAGTTCGTAGGCCATTTTATCGGTGAGGAAGCGTGCCTGTTCGCGAGCTTCTTTATAAGACATGGCAACAACGTTGGTGAGGGGAATCAAGGTTATCAGCAATACTATGAGCAACTTTTTCATATCTGTCGGTTTTAAATGTTCTACATCAATTTCTTTCTATGTTGCAAAAGTGTCATAAAGAATCTATTCCGACAAAGGATTTTCCCTATTCGTCTGTGGGACATTTCCTATATTATAAGGGATGGTACATATACGGTCTCTTGGATATGTTACGGTAAAAGGAATTGTCGGCAGAAATGTGTTCCGAATATATCCTCCGCATGGTTCAGTTGTTCTTTAAACAAACCGAAAACACTGGAGCCGGATCCGCTCATAGATGCATATATGGCCCCTCTGTTGTATAATTCGTTTTTGATAGCGGCAATTTCAGGATGTTCGGAAAAAATACCTTCTTCAAAATCGTTTATCATCTCGTGTCGCCAGGTTTCCACCGGATGTTGTATGATGTCGGTTAACGGACACGTCGGGCGATGTGGGCGAATTTTGGAATAAGCTTCTTGTGTGGATATGAAAATATCGGGTTTGACCAATACCAGATACCAACCTTGTAAGGAACAGGACATAGGGGTGAAGATGTTACCGATACCTGTAGCAAATACGGGCATGTTGCGTATAAAGAAGGCACAGTCAGCTCCTAAAGTTGCGATTCGAGCTTCCATTGCCGTTTCCGATAACCCCAGATGGAATTCTTCATTTAGCATCTTCATCATGAAAGCGGCGTCAGATGATCCTCCGCCCAATCCGGCACCTGAGGGGATTTGCTTGTTCATGCGTATATGCAAGGGGGGAAGACAGAATTCTTTTTGTAACAACCGATAGGCTTTGATAACTAGATTCTTTTCGGGAGGACATTCAATGGCGGTTCCTTCTATCTGTAAAGTATAGTCGGTGGAAGGCAAATCGAGGTTGAGTGTTTCGTTTATCTTCTTTTCCGTTGGGACAGTAGAAGAAAGGCTTTTCTGTGTGTTTATTTCCAGTGCATCCTGTAAAGGGATGGGATAGAAGATGGTTTCCAAATCATGATAACCGTCGGGGCGGCGAGCGATGATGTTTAGGCCTAAGTTTATCTTGGCATTGGGATATGTAATCATGGGTGTGAAATATTTTTCGGCTCAAAATTATAAAAATGTTGGGAAAAACATTTCTTGGCCGTCTAAAAAGTAGGGTATAAACATTATCTTTGCATAAAGATTTGATGAAAATGGCAGAACAAAGAAAGACAAGTCGGCGTGTGACAGCGAAGACTAAAATTGTGGAAGTGCCGGCAGAAGATGCCTATGGGCATCAGCAGCCCCAAAATCTGGCATTTGAAGAAGTGGTGTTGGGAGCGCTGATGATAGAAAAAGACGCCTATTCGTTAGTGAGTGAAATCTTGCGCCCGGAAAGTTTCTATGATCATCGGCATCAATTGATATATGAGGCGATAAGAGCATTGAATCTGCAACAAAAACCGGTCGATATCCTTACTGTGGCCGAGCATCTGAGTTCGATGGGTAAGCTGGAAGAAGTTGGCGGTCCGTTTTACATCACGCAACTTAGCGGCAAGGTTGCATCTTCGGCACATATTGAATATCATGCCCGTATTATTGCACAGAAGTTTTTGGCACGGGAACTGATAACCTTTACCAGTCAGGTGCAGACAAAGGCTTTTGACAATACGGTAGATGTGGATGATCTGATGCAGGAAGCTGAAGGTAAGTTGTTTGAGATCTCGCAGCAGAATATGAAAAAGGATTATACCCAGATTAATCCTGTCATTCACGAAGCTTACGAAATGCTGCAAAAGGCAGCGGCTCGGTCCGATGGATTAAGCGGGTTAAGCAGTGGCTTCGAAAAGCTGGACAAGATGACTTCCGGTTGGCAAAACTCAGATCTTATAATTATTGCCGCTCGTCCAGCTATGGGCAAGACAGCCTTTGTGCTTTCTATGGCTCGGAAAATGGCGGTGGATATGAAAATACCTTGTGCTATGTTTTCGTTGGAAATGAGCAATGTCCAACTTGTTAACCGTATGATAGTCAATGTGTGCGAGATACCCGGTGAAAAGATAAAGAGCGGGCAGCTTGCTCCTTATGAATGGGGACAGTTGGACAGTAAGATTACACAGCTTTATGATGCTCCCTTCTATGTGGATGATACTCCTTCGTTGTCTGTTTTTGAATTGCGTACCAAGGCCCGCCGTCTGGTACGTGAACATGGAGTAAAGATTATTATGATCGATTATCTGCAATTGATGAATGCCAGCGGAATGTCTTTTGGCAGTAGGCAGGAAGAGGTGAGTACTATATCCCGGTCCTTAAAAGGATTGGCTAAGGAATTGAATATACCAATTATCGCGTTAAGTCAGTTGAACCGTGGTGTGGAAAGCCGCGAAGGTATTGAAGGTAAACGCCCCCAGTTGAGCGATCTTCGTGAATCTGGTGCCATAGAGCAGGACGCCGATATGGTATGTTTTATTCATCGTCCTGAATACTATAAAATATATTCCGATGAAAAAGGCCGTGACCTGCATGGCATGGCGGAAATTATTATTGCCAAGCATCGTAACGGTGCTGTAGGAGACGTATTGCTTAAGTTTCGGGGAGAATATGCCCGCTTTCAGGATCCGGAGGATGATGCTTATATTCCTATGCCGGGGGAGACAACCGTGTACGGTTCCAAGATGAACGGTAGTGAGCCTCCGGTTTCAGGAGGAGAGTTACCGCCTCCACCGGTAGATATATCACCGTTTGGGCCTCCTGCGCCGGATGGAGTTGTGCCATTTTGAGGCGGATGAGCCAGACCCTGTAAAAATGAGAGAGAAAGAGTAGCCTGTTGCGCGTCTGTTTCTCTCTTTTCTACTTGGCAGGTTACAAAAAAAGATGTAATTTTGTGCATTATTTCGAAATAAAATCAATTTATAACCAACATGAATATCTCTTATAATTGGCTTAAGGAGTACGTTGATTTTGATCTGACGGCCGAGGAAGTAGCCGAGGCATTGACCTCCGAAGGGCTGGAAGTGGGTGCTGTTGAAGAAGTCCAGACTGTCAAAGGCGGTTTGCAGGGTTTGGTGATAGGCGAGGTCCTGACATGTGTGCCTCATCCCAACTCCGATCATATGCATATCTGTATGGTGAACGTGGGCAGCGGTGAGCCACAACAAATTGTATGTGGAGCAAAGAATGTTGCGGCCGGACAAAAAGTGGTGGTGGCAACATTGGGCTGTAAACTATATGATGGCGATGAATGCTTCACGATTAAGAAGTCGAAATTGCGCGGAGTGGAAAGCAATGGAATGATATGTGCTGAGGATGAAATAGGTATCGGTACGGATCATAACGGTATTATCGTATTGCCTGATACGGCTATACCCGGTACTCCGGCTGCTACCTATTATAATATAAAGAGCGATTATTTGATAGAAGTGGACATCACCCCTAATCGGGCGGATGCTTGTTCGCATTATGGGGTTGCAAGGGATTTGTATGCTTGGTTGGTACAGAATGGATATTCAACATCATTGCATCGTCCTTCCGATGAGGGTTTTGTTGTAGATAATCATGAATTGGACTTTGACATTGAAGTACAAAATGCGGAAGCTTGTCCGCGTTACTGTGCCGTCACCTTGAAAGGGTGCCAAGTGAAGGAAAGCCCGGAATGGTTGCAGAATAAGCTCCGTATCATTGGTGTGCGTCCGATCAATAATATTGTGGACATAACGAATTATGTGATGTTTGCGTATGGTCAGCCTCTTCATTGTTTCGATGCCGATATGGTGAAAGGCCAGAAAATTGTTGTCAGGACAATGCCGGAAGGAACTCCGTTTATCACGCTTGACGGGATGGAACATAAATTGAGCGAGCGGGACTTGGCCATTTGTAATGCGGAAGAGCCGATGTGCATTGCCGGAGTCTTTGGTGGAAAAGGAAGCGGTACGTATGAAACTACGGTCAATGTATTATTGGAAAGTGCTTATTTCAATCCCACTTGGATTCGAAAGAGTGCTCGTAGACATGGACTGAATACCGATGCCTCTTTTCGTTTTGAACGCGGTATAGATCCGAATGGACAGATCTATGCGTTGAAACAGGCCGCAATGCTTTGTAAGGAGTTAGCCGGAGGAGAAGTGGCTATGGAAATAAAAGATGTGTATCCCCAACCATTGTCTGATTTTACGGTGGATTTGAGCTATGATTATGTAAATAAGCTGATAGGAAAACATATATCTGCAGACACGGTCAAACGTATCGTTACCAGTTTGGAGATGCGTATATTGAAAGATACTCCCGAAGGGTTGAAACTCCAAGTGCCGGCTTATCGGGTGGATGTGCAACGTCCGTGTGATGTAGTAGAAGATATTCTGCGTATATATGGGTATAACAATATAGAAATCCCCAAGACATTGAAGTCCAGTTTGGCTGTTAAAGGTGATACGGATAAAAGCTATAAATTGCAAAATCTGGTTGCAGAACAGTTGGTTGGATGCGGATTTAATGAAATTCTGAATAACTCATTGACGCGCGGTGCCTATTACGAGGGGATTTCGGCTTATCCTTCTGAAAATTCTGTCACATTGCTTAATCCTTTGAGTGCCGATCTCAATACCATGCGGCAGACATTGTTGTTTGGAGGGTTGGAAAGCATTGCTCACAATGCCAATCGTAAAAATGCCGATATCAAATTCTTCGAATTCGGTAACTGTTATTATTTTCACGCTGAGAAGAAGTATGCAGGTATTGTTCCCGGGAAAAGCAGCAGCAAAGATCCTGAAGTAATTAAACATGTGCTCGATGCTTATTCCGAGGATTATCATATGGGCTTGTGGGTGAGCGGTAGACGCATTTCCGGTTCATGGATACATGCGGATGAGAACAGCAGCTTTTATGAATTAAAGGCTTATGTGCTTAATATTTTAGCACGTCTAGGTGTGCCAATGGGTACTTTGGTATTTGCCCCCAGTAACAGCGATATATTCTCCAAGGGACTGGAAATACAGAATCGGGGAGGAAAGGTGCTGGCCATGATGGGAGTGGTTAGCTCGAAGTTACAAAAAGCATTTGGCATTGATAATGAAGTCTATTTCGCCGATCTCAATTGGCAGCGTTTGATGAAGCAGATTCGGAATAATAAGATCAGTTATCGTGAAATCAGCAAATATCCGGCTGTTAGTCGTGATTTGGCATTGTTGCTTGACAAGAATGTAGATTTTGTAGAAATTGAAAAAATAGCATACGCTACGGAGAAGAAATTACTCAAAGAGGTAAAACTGTTTGATGTGTATGAAGGGAAGAATCTGGAGCCCGGTAAAAAGAGTTATGCTGTGAACTTTATTCTGCAAGATGAGACGAAGACACTTACCGATAAACAGATAGATGCTATAATGGGTAAGCTGATAACTAACTTGCAGAATAAACTGGGAGCTAAGTTAAGATAGAAGATAAAAAATACAAGCTATATAAAATTAAATAATAATTCCAATGGGAAGAGCATTTGAATATCGCAAAGCTGCGAAATTGAAAAGATGGGGTCATATGGCCAAAACCTTTACCCGATTAGGTAAACAGATTGCCATTGCCGTAAAGGCTGGTGGCCCGGAACCGGAAAACAACCCGACGTTGCGTTCTGTAATTGCGACTTGCAAACGCGAGAACATGCCGAAAGACAATATCGAGCGTGCCATTAAGAATGCCATGGGCAAGGATCAAAGCGAATACAAGGGAATGACCTATGAAGGATACGGACCTCACGGGATTGCTGTTTTTGTGGATACATTGACAGATAATCCCACGCGTACGGTTGCCGATGTCCGTTCTGTATTTAACAAGTTCTCAGGAACATTGGGTAACATGGGTTCATTGGCATTCTTGTTTGATCATAAGTGTGTGTTTACTTTCAAAAAGAAAGAAGGTCTGGATATGGATGAACTGATTTTGGATCTTATTGATTATGGAGTAGAGGACGAATATGATGAGGACGAGGAAGAAGGAACCGTAACGATATATGGTGATCCGAAAAGCTATGGGGCTATTCAGAAGCATTTGGAGGAATGCGGATTTGAAGATGTCGGTGGTGAGTTCACGTATATTCCGAACGATTTGAAAGATGTTTCCGATGAAATACGCGAGACCATAAACAAGATGGTCGAAAAACTGGAAGATTTTGATGATGTGCAGACGGTGTATACTAATATGAAACCTGAAGCAGAATAGAGCCCGGTAATGAAGACATTATATAAAACCAGCGGGACTTGTAGTTCGTATATCGAAGTTTCGACGGAAAACGGCATTGTTACCGAAGTTCACTTTACGGGTGGCTGTGACGGTAATTTGCAAGGAATTTCCCGATTGGTAACGGGAATGCCGGTTGATGCTGTTATTTCCAAACTGAAAGGGATCCGTTGTGGAATGAAGACCACAAGTTGTCCCGATCAGTTATGTCGGGCCTTGGAACAAATGAAAGAAAAAGTCCAGCAGTAAATTGCGAAATATTTTCATAGTCATGCTTTTCTGTAGTTCATGAATATATACTAGTGAGCAAAAGAAAACAGAATCAGATGTACACCTTTCAACACAGAGAGGTGTACATTTTTTATAATCCCGTATGTATTCTTGGATAAGAAAGTGAACCAAAAGATGATGGGATAAACTGAAAAGTGAAATAAGTTCGATAAAACACACCGATCCCTTTTTGCAATTTTGAAACAATCGGATCAGGGAGAATTTATGTACGGGAGAATGTTTTATTTGAGAGGTACCCAGCAGATTCGAACTGCTGTACACGGTTTTGCAGACCGCTACCTAGCCACTCGGTCAGGGTACCCTTTGTTTTTCGTGTGCAAAGGTATAAGTTTTTTTTATGATTTGCAATAATTTCTCTGCTTTTTATTTAAACGATGGTGTTTAATTTCCATTTCTTTTCTCGGCGGTTCTTTTGGGGAGGAAAGAGAAGAAAGCGTATGTATTTGTAGGCCTTTATCAAAATATTGAAAGCATTTTTTGCATGGATATATCATTTGTCATTATATTTGTCTTGATGAATAAGAAAGATTTTATTGAACAGATCGGTTTTGCGGTGAAGGGTTGCGGCATGTCTGTTGCCGACGGTCCCGTATTGGTTGCATTGAGTGGAGGGGCGGATTCGGTTGCTCTTCTACATGTGTTGCGTATGCTCAATTTTAAGGTTGAGGCTGTACATTGCAATTTTGAGCTTCGTGGTGCAGAGTCGGACCGGGATGAGATTTTTGTGCGGAAGCTGTGTTCGAAGATGCAGGTCAAACTCCATGTATCCCATTTTGATACGCGCGATTACGCTTCTCGAAAAGGGATTAGCATAGAGATGGCTGCCAGAGAATTGCGTTATGCCTATTTTGAAAATTTGCGTCAGGAGCGTAAAGCCTCTTGTATAGCCGTGGCGCATCATCGTGACGATAACGTAGAAACAGTTCTTCTTAATCTCATCCGGGGGACGGGGATTCATGGTTTGACCGGCATGGCTTCTCGAAACGGATTTATAGTGCGTCCCTTGCTGGGGGTGTCACGTGCCGATATTGAAGCTTTTTTGGCAGCGGAAGGACAGGATTTTGTCACGGACAGTACGAATTTGCAGGATGAAGTCGTGCGTAATAAAATACGTTTGAACATATTGCCTCTATTGAAAGATATTAACCCTGCGATCGTTCATACGCTGCAAGTTACGGCCACCCGATTGGCAGGGACGGCGGTTTATTATGATAGGGCTATAGATGAGGCATGCAAACGTGTGTGTCACGATGATTGCATTGATACGGTCATGTTACGGCGTGAACCCGCGCCTATGGCCGTACTGTATGAGATCTTGTCCCCAAAAGGATTTAACAATCAGCAGGTGGAGGAGATTTACAAACAGATAAACGGTCTGCCGGGAAAGGTCTATGAGAGCCGGGAATGGCGTTTGTTGCGAGACAGGGATTGCTTTAGGTTACGGCACAAAGACGAGAGTGGCGGTTGTTTATGCACTGTGTTACCGTTGCAAGGTGTGGTACGGGTTACGCCTCAAATACAATTTGTGATACGTCGTGTGGTTGTGGACGCTTCTTTTTCTGTACCCAGGCACAAGGATTGTGTATGTATGGATATGGACAAACTTACCCTTCCGCTTACCGTACGCTTGATTCGGGATGGCGACCGTTTTATACCTTTTGGCATGAAAGGAGAAAAGTTGGTAAGTGATTATTTGACAAATCTGAAAAAATCACTTTTTGAGAAAGAACGCCAACTGGTGGTATGCAGTGGCGGACAAATTGCCTGGCTCGTGGGGGAGCGCCCGGACAATCGCTTTCGGGTGGACGATCACACGCGTTCGGTTCTTTGCATTCAGGCGATGGGTTAATTTTTTATCGGAGGAGAAATGTCGGCTGAAAAAGGGAAGCGTGCAAACGGTTTCCAGACTTATTCGGGAAGCCGTCGTACAGGCTTCCCGAATAAGTCTGGAAGACTATAAAACGTTACCATTCCACTTTTTCGTTCAGAATCAGCCCGTCGGCGGCATCCTCTGTTGTAAATGTCCCGCCTTTATATTGCACACAAAGCATTGTGAGCGGTTCTGTCCCGTTGTTTCGTACGGAGCGTTTTCCGGCTGGCGCAACCCGCACCACACTGCCTTCGCTGACGGGGAATATATGTTTGTCCACTTGAAACTCACCTTGCCCGGAAAGAAAAAAATAGAGTTCTTCGTGTGTTTTATGCGTATGGAGGAATCCCGTTTCCGTTCCCGGGGCAAAGCGCTGGAACGAGAACTCGCCCCCGGTTGTTTGTAATGCCTCACCGCCAAATATCTTGCCCGGTATTTCTATTCCGGGGCCTACTTCCAACGTATATTCGCCCAGTTCATTCAGTTTTCCTACTTGGATAGCACTAAAATTCTCTGCTGCTGCCGTTTTCTTGATTTCTTTCATGTTGCATTTACTTTTGATGGTTTTTATTTTCCGTTTATTTTAAAAGTTATCTCTTTTTTGTTCCCTTATTCTTTTTTCCGTCCGGCCATGCGGGATGGTCTTGCGAACCGGATGTTTCCTTTCTCTCTGGAAAATCCGAATAAGTTTCTGGGATTCGGACACAAAGATACGGCGAAAAGCAGGTCCGGTCAAGAAGTAATATTTATAGCCTATGGTAACCTTTTTCTCTGTTTTGCTGCCTCTCAGGAGATTGTCCGTTCAAAATAATTTGAAAAAATCAGAAGCGGAGCCGGGCGGGCTATTGAAATCTTTATTATTTTTGTGGATGAGTGAACAAACCGGATAACCGCGCTGTGTTTTTATAGTTGATATGCAGAAAAAAGAAGAGAAGAATTCAATTATTGAGATTTGCCCTGTGCGCAACGTCGTTGCACGTTTTGGAAACAAATGGGCCTTTCTCGTGATATTGACTTTACATGAGAATGAAGTGGTTCGTTTTAATGAACTGTGTCGTCAGATTCCCGATATTTCATCCCGCGTATTGTCCGCCACACTGCGAACGCTGGAAGCCGACGGGCTGATCTCCCGCAAAGTTTATCCCGTCGTGCCGCCTAGGGTTGAATACCGGCTTACGGAAATAGGTGTTTCGTTGATTCCATTAATTACCCAACTGACCGGATGGGCGCAGACACACATGGAGCAGATTGTGGCTCATCGCAGACGTTTTAAGGCGGATGCTGCGATGAATGCTTGACGGGGGATAGAGCCGTATTCCAACACAACTATTTGAAGAAATATTATGAAGCCGTACATTTTTATTCTGTTTTTCTTTCTGCAAACCGTGTGGGCCGGTGCCGTAGAACTGAGATCTCCCGACGGTCGGTATTGCATCACGTTCAAGGGTATGCACTATAGCGTGACGTATCAGGATAAGGTAATTGTCCGCGAGAGCCGATGGGGAATAGATATTGATAACCGTCTTTTTGAGTCGGCTTTGGGAGTGCCGCGTGGCAATCACGAAGATTGGTGTGGCGATCTCGTCTTGCAAGGCGAAGAGCGAACGGAGCATGATACGATCTGGACACCTCTTTACGGCGAAAACGCGCGAATCAGAGATTGTTATCGCCAACTTGTCCTCCATTACGAAAAAGGACGTCGTGATGAGGGCGCGATGCAGGAGGGGTATGATAAACGCATGTTCTATGCGATGGACATCGTGATTCGGGCTTACAACGAGGGTATTGCATTCAGGTATCATTTCCCGGAAACTTCGAACGGCCTCTTTTTGCATATCAAAGACGAACATACGACATTCGTCATGCCTGAAGGCACCGTAGCCTGGTATGAGGAATGGGCGCAAGGTCCGTTTTATAAGGTCCCCTTGAAGGAGGATTTCTCTGCCGGTGCAACAACTCCCGCCTTTGCAGACAGGGAGCATACCGGAAAATGGTTTGAAAGCGAGCGACCGTTGCTGATGCAATTGCCCGACGGTTGCTATGTGGCATTACTGGAGGCCGCCATGAAGGACTATACGCGCGGCAAGTTCCGGCTCGTTGCCGATAATGTTCTGAAAGTGGGAATGTATGGCGGTGCCGACATTATTTCGCCGTACGATACTCCTTGGCGCGTCATCATGGCCGGCACACGTGCCGTTGATCTGATCAATCATAAAGACCTGTTGTTGAATCTGAATGAACCGTGCACATTTTCTCATACCGAATTTATAAAGCCGGGCAAGGCTTTTCGTTCCGGCAGGCTTGACAAGGCCCATATCATCCGAAGCATTGACTATTGCAAGGCTTTCGGTATGGACTATGTGGAACTGGATGCCGGCTGGTATGGTCCTGAAGGAAAGGTTGAAAGTGATGCCCGTAAAGTATCTGATACGCGTGATTTTACGATGGAGGAGATTTGTCGGTATGCTCGGGAGAAAGGCATCGGAGTATGGGTGTATGTCAATCAACGTGCTCTCTACCGCCAACTCGATGAATTGCTGCCCCTGTATAAACAATGGGGTATCCGTGGTATCAAGTTCGGTTTTGTGCAGGTGGGCAATCAGTATTGGTCGACATGGCTGCATGAGGCGGTGGCGAAATGTGCCGGATACGGACTGATGGTCGACATCCACGACGAATACCGCCCGACGGGCCTGTCGCGTACGTATCCCAATCTGCTTACGCAAGAGGGAATAGGCGGTAATGAAGAAATGCCCGATGCCACGCACAACGTTATATTGCCCTTTACCCGCTTTCTTTGTGGCCCGGCTGATTACACGCTTTGCTATTTCAATAGCAGAGTGAAGAATACGCATGGACATCAGCTGGCTATGGCTGCCGTCTATTATTCGCCGTTGCAGTTTCTGTTCTGGTACGATGTTCCTTTTCCCAATGGTTGGGAGGCCGCCGAGTTGCAATTCTGGCGGGATATACCGACTGTGTTTGATGAGAGCGTCGCACTGGACGGTGCACCGGGCGAATACATCGTCCAGGCCCGACGTTGCGGAGACGATTGGTTTGTCGGTGTTATGACGAACACCGAAGGCCGGGCGGTGACGGTTTCTACCGACTTTCTTTCCAAGGGCAGGTATGAGGTGATTGTTTATAATGACGATCCTGCTCTCGCTACGCCTACGAAAGTAGCAGTCACCCACCGGAAGATAAAGGCGGGAACTCCTGTTGAGTTGGTCTTGCAACCCTGTGGAGGAGCTGCTTTGCACATCAGAAGAATTGGTAAGTAATAAATTACAGATATGAAACGCTTGCTGTTTATAGGGGTGATGCAATGTGTGATCCTTGGGTTGTTCGGCCGCGTCCGCCTGGGCGACTGGACGATTTCGGTTGCCCTCTCCGGTTATGTCAGTGAAGAAACGGGAAAAGCACCGAACGCCTATTTGTGGATGCCCGATTCGTGCGGACGTATACGGTTTGTCGTGCTGGCACAGCAGAATATGACCGAAGAAGCTTTGTTGCGGAACTCGCGTTTTCGAGCGAATCTGCAAGAACTGGGAGGCGCCGTTATCTGGGTAGCACCGTGGTTCTCGCAAGACTGGTCGCCGGCGACGGGCTGTCAGCAGACTTTTGAGAAGATGATGAAGGATCTGGCCGAACAGAGCGGGCATAAAGAGTTGGAAGGGATCCCCGTTGTTCCGTTTGGCCATTCGGCACAGGCCACTTTTCCGTGGAACTTTGCGGCCTGGAACAATGACCGTACGCTGGCTGTCGTGTCGTTCCACGGAGATGCTCCGCGCACCAATCTCTGCGGGTATGGCAGGGAGAACCTGGAATGGGGGCGCAACCGTAATATCGATGGTATTCCGGGTTTGATGATAGAGGGGGAGTATGAATGGTGGCAAGCGCGTGTGCGCCCTGCAAAGGCTTTTCAGATGATGTATCCCGATGCGTGCGTCTCCTTTTTCTGCGATGCCGGCAGCGGTCATTTCGATCTTAGCGAGGCTACCGTCGACTATATTTCCTTGTTCATACGGAAGGCATGCGAACAGCGTTTGCAAGCCGAAGGTATTTTGCGACGCCTAAGTCCCAGTGAAGGTTGGCGTTTCGGCGCTCCCTCGGGAGGTGAGCAGGAGGGCAATACCATTACCGCTTTCCCTACGACGCCTCCGGCAGCCTGGACTGCATATCCCGACGATCCGCACGATGCTTTCTGGTACTTCGATGAAGAGATGGCACGCCTTACGATGTCCCGTTATATGGAGACGGCCTATAAAAAGCCGCAGCAGGTGGGGCTTCGTTATCAAGGGCGTTCCATATCTTACGATTCCCGGCAACAGGGTGGGATGTTTTTGGATCTCAGCCACCTTGCCATCGGCGACCGCTTCACGCTCGAAGCCGTTGGCGATCAGGATACGGCACGCTGTCATGTCGATTATATCTGCGGTCCGGTCCGCAAACTTACAGACAAGGTCTTTGAAATTATTCCTTATGATTGTGGTGCGGATAATCCGAAGCGCAGCCACACGGCCTGGCTGGTTGCCGTGGCGGAGGGGGACCGTATCTATAAACGTGCCGTACAGCCGGTGCAAATAAAATTGAGATGATCCGTTGCTTTTGAAAGATACGAAACCGTCTTTTGCCATAAAGACAAGAGGGACACGCTGCCTGGGGAATGCCGTTTGAAAAAGGAGAAACGTTGTCGGTTAGCTGTTGGAAAGAATCGTTCCGGGAAAACGGGACGGTTTTGGATGGCAGTTGTTGTTTTCTTTGTCGATTATAGTCTATAGGGGGGAGTGTGAATGCGCTGTGAAGGGGTTGTGAAGGCTTTAAAGCGGTCCCTTCATACTGTCCGCCCGCATGGAAACAGGGATTTCGGGATATGTGAATGCGTGAACCCAAGTTTTCTTAAACACTGGGAAGGGAGGGTAGGGAACGATAGAAAACGGGGCGTGCGTACCGTTGTTTCGTCTTGCTCAACGCGTGGAAACGGGGTGCGCATGAAATGTGATCGGGGTGAGCATCAGGATCGTTGTTGTTGCCTGCGGTATTCGCTTATGAACATCGCCGCCCAACTTAACGCAAGATAGATGGTGGCATATATCAGGAACCACAATTCCTTTATGTCAAAGAACAGCCACGTCCCTGACAAAAACATCGTTGCTGAAATAAATGGAAGGTTCCACATTTGTCTGACATTTCTTCCGCAAAAAAAGCCTAATATGATTGAATATACCGGATTGACAATCAAAAATAATATCATGCACAATGCCATGCCGCTGCACTCCCCTGCAAGACGAGCTACCGCAAAAGGTAGAACGAACATGACTACCATTGTGGCACATAGCCAATATATCCACGTTGTTTCTAATCTTGTTTTCATTTCATGAACTCGTTCCATTCAGATAATTAATGGCAGAATCCCTGTTTATTGAACTGATAGTACATTTCGATGCGCTCGGGCGTGTCGTTGTCAAGCAACAAAAGCAATTCTCTTGCAAACTCAAGCGTTGCGGAGCCATTGGCTGTCACAATATTGTTGTCGCAGACTGCCTGGGCATGGATATATCCGTCGGGATTCGTATAATTCTCGCCTCCCCAAAGCTTCAGTTGAGCCAAACCGTTGCCGGTATGCTTGACAGCATTGAGAAATCCGTGCTTCGCCATAAATGAAGCTCCATTACAGATTGCACCGACAATCTTGCCTTTCTCAATGGCTTGTTTAACAATCGGTACAACCTCGTCTGCAACAGGAGCATTCCATCCGAAACCGCCAATCAGCACCAATGCTGCGTAGTCGTTCGGCATGGTTGCGAATGAGTAATCCGGCAGAGTGCGGAAACCGCCTATACATTTAACCGGTTCCAATGTCGGGGCTACAATCTTGTTGATATACTTAGGGGCTTCTTTCAACGCAAATTCATCGGAGGCGATAGCTTGTGAAAGAAACACGATTTCGTGAGCGGCGTAATCCGGCAAAAGGATGTATAAAATTTCGTTATTCATAGCTTATTTTCTTTTAATAGTCTGACATTTGCGACATGCCATTTCCTCAGCAAAAGCCTGTTCGCCGTACTCTTTTATGTAATTGATGCAGGCTGGGCGGTCGGAATTGAAAAGAAACGAGAATATCTTGCTTACCATATTGGAATAGAGTCGGCACTCTTTCACGTCAAGATTGCACTCTGCACATGTATGGTAGCCTTTGCCCATAGTACATTGGCGGGTCTTGCACCAGGTAGCCTTTTCATTCCGGTGACAACCGGGACATTTACCGGACAAAAACTTACGGCAGGCCCCGCAATACAATCCGCAGGCGGCTATATATTCTTTATCGGCTTCTCTTTTCATGGGTAATGATGATGTAAAAAATAGAAGTACGCCTACATTGTAAAAGCGTACTTCTATATGGAGATTGGTTGGAAGACGTTTACAGGACGCCTTGTTCCATCATAGCTTTGGCTACTTTCATGAATCCTGCTACGTTGGCTCCCTTTACGTAATTGATATAACCGTCTTCCTGCTGTCCGTATTTTACGCAAGCGGTATGGATGCTCTTCATGATCTGGTGCAGGCGGGCATCTACCTCTTCGCGGGTCCAGTTGAGCTTCATGGAATTCTGTGACATTTCCAATCCTGAAACGGATACGCCGCCGGCGTTGGATGCCTTGCCCGGCGCATACAGAATACCGGCTTTTTGGAATACGTGGATGGCTTCGGGAGTAGATGGCATGTTGGCACCTTCTGATACAGCCATACATCCGTTTGCGATCAGTTTTTCAGCATCTTCGCCATTAATTTCATTTTGTGTGGCGCTCGGTAGGGCAATGTCGCATTTCTCTCCCCAAGGACGTGCGTTTTCTACATATTTGCAACCGTATTTGTCTGCATATTCTTTAATACGACCGTGGCGCACGTTTTTCAGTTCCATAATAAACTGAAGTTTTTCTTCCGTAATACCGTCTTCGTCGTAGATGTATCCGTTGCTGTCGGAAGCCGTTACCACTTTGGCACCTAACTGAAGAGCTTTTTCAATCGTGTACTGAGCCACGTTACCGGAACCGGAAACGCAACATACCTTACCTTTAATGTCCAGTCCGCGTGTGGCCAGCATTTCCTGTAAGAAATAAATATTACCGTATCCCGTGGCTTCGGGGCGAATCAGCGAACCGCCGAACTCCATCGCTTTACCTGTCAGCGTACCGGTAAACTCGCGAGCCAGTTTTTTATACATACCGAATAAAAAGCCTACCTCGCGACCGCCTACGCCAATATCACCGGCCGGTACGTCTGTTTCCGGACCGATATGTCGCCATAGTTCCGTCATAAAGGCTTGGCAAAAACGCATAATCTCTGCGTCGGACTTCCCGGCAGGGTTAAAGTCGGAACCGCCCTTGCCGCCACCCATCGGTAAAGTCGTAAGGGAATTCTTGAATGTCTGTTCGAATGCCAGGAACTTGAGGATACTCAGATTGACAGAAGGATGAAAGCGTAAACCGCCTTTGTAAGGACCGATGGCATTGTTGTGCTGTATGCGGTATCCCATATTGGTGCGTACATTGCCTTCGTCGTCGGTCCATGTAACGCGGAAAGAAAAGATTCTGTCAGGAATGCATAAACGCTCAATCAAATTTACCTTGTCAAACTCCGGGTGTTTGTTGTATTCTTCTTCGATCGTACCTAGAACTTCTTCTACAGCCTGATGATACTCTTTTTCCCCCGGAAATCTCTTCTTGAGATCTTCTAATACTCTACTAGCGTTCATTTGCAATATTATTTGTTATTATTAAGTTTACATGATGCAAAAATACGTAAAAGAAAGTAAATCGCCAAGGAAAGTATCAAAAAAATACAAACAAAGCGCTTTTAATTATTTTGTAGTGGGAAAAGGATGCTCTTTATAGCAAAATGATAAGTATTATGATATGGCCTTTATTCAATGCTGTAATTTACGAAAAGGAAAAGGTCTGCATAAAAAGAACAGGAGCAACGTTGCCAAACGTTGCTCCTGTTCTTTATGTATTATATATAAGGGAGAGAGGGGTTATTTCCCGGCTTTCCAGAAATCTTCTTCCTTTTTACGTTTGGCTTGTTCCGCTTTATAAGCTGCATTGGCTTTTTCATATTCGGCATTTTTCTGCTGGACTTCCTGGATGCTGGATTTTAGTCGGTTGGCCGTACCGGATACGGAGATGTCGGCAGCTGCCGCTTTGTTGCAATAGGCAATGGCATCGTTGAACTTGTGTTCCTTAACCAGGAAGTTGGCCCATAACAAATAGCATTTTCCGGTTAAATCACTGTTGTATCCCATTGCTTTCTCCAGATAGCTATAAGCTGTACTGATGTTGTCGCTCTTAGCCATAGCGCTGGCAATCTTCATGGCAATGCTTCCTTTCTTTTCATCTGTTTTGCAAAGTTCCAGCGCTTTGTTATAATATTGAATGGATTCAGCGGTTTTTCCTTCTTTATAATAGTGCTGTGCCGTACCGATAGCCGATTCGAAAGTTGGTTCTATGTTGTAGGCATATTCCGCAGCTTTGTAATAAACATCCGTATCGTCACAATCGTTGGCGGCCATCAGGGTCAGAGCGGATTTCAAATATTCCAGATTGTCCTTGTTGGCTTCTACTTTAGGAGTGAATATGGCAACAATCTGTTCTTTGTCGGCTGCTTTGGACTGGGCGAAGATGCCTTCGATATTGTTTAACGGGGCGTCGTACTCGGCAACAATTTTCTGTGCCCGGGCTGTATCGGATACTTGTTTGGCCATGTTCAGCATCTTCTCACAGGCTTCTCGGCTGTCCAGATAATCTTGAAGAAATTGTTCGCGAAAACCGTTATTGTCGGCTTGGTATTTGGCATAGGATACGCGGAAATAGGTGTCAAGTACGTATCCGCGAACCTCTTTGGCTCCATTGGCGTTGATCAACTTGATAGCGTCGGTAAACATGTTGTAGGATTTATCCAATGAATAGGCGGGATCACATGTCGGACCGTAGAGTGCATAATAATAGGCTTTGTATGCCATTACGTCGCCCGGAGTGGCTTGCTGGGCTTTCTTGGTGAAAGAGTTCAGACCGTCCAGATTCTTCAGACGTGCGTCGTAGACTTCCATCAATTCTTTAAAATAAGTCTGCTTTTGTGCTTTATCCTGTGACTGATCGATCAGCATGGCCAGCATGTAGGCACCGTTTGTATAAATACCGACTTGGGCGAAAGGAGCTTTAGCCAACAATTCTTTCCAAGGGGCGTATGCTTCCTTGAAGTTCTTACTCCGAATCTCATCCTGAAATAAACTCAAATTCTTCATGGCTTGTATACTGTCGGCGCCATGTCCTACGCGTTCCCATACTTTCGTTCCTTCGTATTGGGCATTAGCCGGCAAGGCTATAGCCACAACTCCTGCTACAGTTGCGATTTGTTTCAGTTTCATGCTCGTTTCTTTATTTATGTTATTGCTTTTTATCTTATATTAAGGCAAAGTTACGAAATAATCTTTAATGCACATGCTATGTTTTAGTTAAAATATTCGTTGTGTGTTTTTTCTTCTTGGATATATGAGGATTTACTTTTATGCGCCAAAAAAGTAGGTTGGTGCGAAACTTTATCGTTTTTTTTTTGCAATTTTGCACGTATTTAGCAGTATTGAAGCAGAATGGTATGTTGAACTTGAATAACTTTTATCGTGCCCGATACACTTTGGGTTCTGTTATCCGTCGGACGGATCTGATACATGCCCCCGAATTGAATTCGGCCAGTCATATTTATCTGAAACCGGAAAATTTGCAGATTACCGGTTCTTTCAAAGTACGTGGAGCTTGTTACAAGATCTCACAGTTGAGCGATGAGGAAAAAGCACGTGGTGTTATTGCTTGTTCGGCCGGAAATCATGCACAGGGAGTTGCATTGGGGGCGACGAAATACGGTATCAAGTCGTTGATTTGTTTGCCCGAAGGTGCTCCGATCAGTAAAGTGGAAGCAACCCGCAGGTTGGGAGCGGACATCTGTCTGGTTCCCGGTGTGTATGACGATGCTTATCAGCATGCCATACAATTGCGGGATGAACATGGTTATACTTTCATACATCCGTTTGATGATGAAAACGTGATTGCCGGACAAGGAACCATCGGATTGGAATTGTTGGAACAATTGCCGGACGCAGAGGTGGTCATTGTTCCGATAGGAGGCGGTGGATTGGCCAGCGGTGTGGCTTTCGCCATTAAATCGCTGAATCCTAAGGTGAAAGTTTACGGCGTACAGGCATGTGGCGCTCCCAGTATGTTCAACAGTATTGAAAACAAAAGAATCGAAAAGTTATGTTCGGTTTCGACCATTGCCGACGGCATAGCCGTAAAAGAACCGGGTCGGTTGACTTATGACATTTGCAGTCGTTATCTGGACGGCATCGTTACGGTGACCGAGGATGAAATATGTGCAGCTGTATTGGCTTTGATAGAGCGGCATAAGCTTATAGCGGAGGGCGCAGGTGCCGTTTCCGTCGCAGCGGCTATGTTTAATAAAGTGCCTGTAGAAGGAAAGAAAACGATTTGTCTGGTTAGCGGTGGAAACATAGACGTTACCATATTAAGCAGAGTGATTAACCGAGGTCTGGCAAAAAGCGGTCGGACTTATCATTTTGTGGTGGAATTGGAAGATAAACCGGGCCAGTTGTTGGAAGTAAGTTCCGTAGTGGCGGCATTGGGCGGAAATGTAATCAGTGTGTATCACGGTAAGAATGACGATAGTGCTAAAGTTACTTCCTGTCAGTTGCGTCTGAAGGTGGAAACCCGCAATGAACGTCATATTGAAGAGATACGTCAAGCGTTGACAGATAAAGGATTTATATTAATTTAATTGCGTAAAACTCATGATGAAAGAAATTAAGACACAAGAGGCTCCGGCTGCTATCGGTCCTTATAGCCAAGCGATAGAAGTCAATGGAATCGTATTTGCATCGGGGCAAATCCCGGTAGATCCTTCAACAGGTGTTTTTGTAGAAGGAGGCATTCGTGAACAGACCCGTCAGGCTCTGACCAATGCGGGTCGGATTTTGCAAACGGCGGGAACCGACCTGGGACATGTTGTGAAAACAACTGTTTATTTGGCGTCTATGACCGATTTTGCGGCGATGAACGAAGTATATGCTACTTTTTTCAGCCAGCCTTTTCCGGCACGTTCGGCAGTGGCGGTGAAAGATTTGCCCAAAGGGGCTTTGGTAGAGGTGGAGTGTATCGCTGTTAAATAACACTGAGCCGTAATTACATGCAGTCTGCCTTTCTTGAAGAGGAGGCTCTATAGAAAGGACCGGCTGCATGATAATGTGTTCTATGCCTTATAATTAATAAGCTATGTATTATGTATCAAAAAAGTTGGAGGTAGCGGGTTCTCATCGGCTGGAACTCAGTTACGAAAGCAAATGTGAGAATCTGCACGGTCATAATTGGATAATCACGGTATTCTGTAAAGCGTCCCGACTTAATGCAGATGGTATGGTGTGCGATTTTACGCATATTAAGGAAAAGATTCATACCAAACTTGATCACGGTAATTTCAATGACATATTGCCGTTCAATCCTACGGCCGAAAACATAGCCCGTTGGATAACGGAACAAATTCCGGAATGTTATAAAGCCAGTGTGCAGGAGTCGGAAGGGAATGTTGCCGTGTATGTTGTTGATGCCGAAGATAGCGGAAATGAGTTATGAGAGTAAATGAACTTTTTTATTCTTTACAGGGCGAGGGACGATTCACCGGTACGCCGGCTGTTTTTATTCGTTTCTCGGGATGTAATCTGCAGTGTGACTTTTGCGATACCGAACATCAGTCTTATGAGGAACTTACGGAAGAGGATATCCTGCGGGAAGTCGCCAAATATCCGGCAAGTCATGTGGTTGTTACGGGAGGCGAACCTACATTGCAGCTTACCGCATCGCTTGTTGACCGGTTGCACGAGGCTCACAAGTTTGTACAGGTGGAAACCAACGGCACTCGGGCGCTGACCGACGGTTTGGAGGAGAAAATAGATTGGATTACCTGTTCTCCCAAATATGGCTTTATCCCCCGTTTGCAACGCATCGACGAGCTGAAGGTTGTATTTGATACCGATACGGATTACATTGACAACGTGAGCCGTGTGAGGATTACCGATACCGCTTGCTATTATCTGCAACCTTGCGACCGTAAGGACGAAGAACGTAATAAAGCAATCTTGTCTGCTGCCATTCAATATATTCTGAATCATCCCCAATGGAAGTTATCTCTGCAAACACATAAGATATTGGATATGCGATAACGCCTTTTTATCTGCCTGTGGTGAATTGTTTTAAAAAATGGGGATTGTGGTTTTTCGGATATTTATTATTTGAATATCAACTATGAGGTGTAACAATATGATTCATTATCTTCTGCTTGTGCTGTTCAGCATAATCTTGACTTCTCCGGTCATGGCTGCTAATCCGTATCTTCCTTTATGGGAATACATTCCCGATGGTGAGTCCTACGTGTTTGAAGATCCCGACGTGCCTGGAGAATATCGAGTATATGTCTATGGTTCGCATGATGTGTTGCGTTCGGGCTATTGTGGTCGTGATTTGATTCTTTGGTCGGCTTCAGTGAAAGATCTCAATAATTGGCGTTTTGATGGGGTGATATTTGAGTCCAAAACGGACCGTGACGGGCATCCTTTGCATTCAAACGGTCAAGGGGATGTGCTCTTTGCACCGGATGTGGCGGTATGCACTTTATCCACAGGAGAAAAGCAATATTATCTTTATCCGAATAATCAGGCCGGAGGCCGTAATAGTATGGTAGCTGTGTCCAACCGTCCCGACGGACCTTTTCGGGTAATCAACTGGAATAAGAAAGGGGCATCAACACGTGGTATCTTACAGTTTGATCCTGCGGTGTTTGTTGACGATGATGGCCGGGTCTACGGTTATTGGGGATTCCGTCAATCATTTGGAGCCGAGTTGGACCCAACAACAATGGCTACAATAAAATCTGGAACCCAATTAGTGACGGATATGGTCTCAAACCTGGACCAAGAGGGGGAGTTCCGCTTTTTTGAGGCTTCTTCGATGCGCAAAATAAAAGATAAATATGTGTTTGTTTACAGCCGATGGAGTGCGCACGGCGAGTTTGGGTTGCCGGGAAGTAATTATACGCTGGCTTATGCTTATGCCGATTCACCGCTCGGTCCGTTCACTTATGGGGGAACGATTATAGATGGGCGTGCAAGAGAAGTCTGTTTGGACGGGACGACCCGTCATACGGCTCATCCTGGCGGAAACACGCATGGTAGCATAGTGGAGATCAACGGGCAATGGTATGTATTTTATCATCGTCAATGCGGCACCGATGAGTTCTCACGTCAGGCAATGGTAGCACCTATTCAAGTGAAAGTTACCGACAAAAGGGTAGAGATTTCAGAAGCTGAATATACTTCGGAGGGGTTTGAGACTGATGGACTGAATCCTTTTACCACCTATCCAGCAGGTATTGCCTGCTACTACACCGGTCAATCCCCTTCCAGAGGCCAATATCCGCATTTCATTTTCAGCGGCTCTTATCCTCAACCTTTTCGTACTGAATATGACGGAAAAACGGCTCCTTACAGTCCTCTTATCAATCGCTCACCTATGGTCAACAATACAGCCGGATCGGTTATTGGCTACAAGTATTATAATTTTTCGCTTAGCAGGCATAAGAAACAACTTACATTTTGTCTTCATCTGATACCCCAGGGTGTGGATGGCCATATAGATATTTATGTGGATGCACCCGACGAGGAGAGAGGAGGACGAAAGGTAGGTCGCATTATACTGAGCAAGTTTCTGCCGAATGTTGAAACGAAGATGTGTATTCCCGTGCCGGAAATAGCCGAACTGAATGGAAAACATGCTTTATATCTGGTGTTCGATTCCCGTGAGAAGGACAAGACAATATGCGAGATAGAGAGCCTGCATTTTGAGGTCCGATAATTAGAATATATTATCCCCAAACAGATCTATTCGAATGATGACGGTAAGGATATAACATTTCAGTTCTTTTTTGAAGATGAAATGGTGGCATCCTTTGACAGTCTTTACAGCCATCTGTCAAGTCTTTTCTCGCTGGAAAGCATAGAACCGTCCAACCTTGTTGCAGTCCATAAAAGCACCCTTTTTGAGTTTATCAGTTCGCATGACTTTGTCCGTGATATGTTTGAACGAATATTGGTGGGAAGATTCCACACTTACCAAGCCCTTTTCCTGTCTCGTATAAGCCCCCCCGGCAAAAAGGTATGAAGAATTGTTGAAAGAAAGGCCGGATATTGTCAGACGTATTCCACAACATTATATCGCCTCCTATCTTGGGATTACTCGTATCATTGTCACGCATTCGGAAACGTCGGTAGTATTTATTTACAATTGTTATCGTCGCCTCCGTCAGCCTCATTGTAACTTTGC
>ERZ778515.873-NODE-873-length-24222-cov-5.212190_pt1 | contig 24222 bp, 25 predicted proteins | sample MGYA00510343_ERZ778515 | MGnify/ENA primary metagenome ERZ778515 (study PRJEB29527, sample SAMN07138965) | mouse gut metagenome | material: feces | host: mouse | place: China:Nanjing | collected 2016-01-25 ...
GTGTATTCTCTACACAAAACACATATACAGTTTTATTGCTGCCCCACGGAATTACACTGGTATAGCCTTTCGCTGCCTGTATCATGCACTTTTTCTCGCCTTTTTTAACTGCATCATCTAAAAATTCCAGTATAATATCTGACAGATACTTGTTATTACACACTGTTTTCCCATGAGAGGCATTGGGTCCCTTATAATCTCCCTGCAATATCTCCCAATCATTAAAAATCCCCTCAATTGCGGATTTTGTTCCAGTTCCAGAAGGATAGTATCGGTTATCCTGGCTTTTCTGCAATTTATACAATTCATCATAGCAGGTACATTTCAAACTGTTCTCACTGTTCTTTTCCACCTGGTTCCAGTTTTCTACATATCCTCTGGCAACTTCCTCACTGATAACACCATCTGTAGCAAAAATTCCTATAAGGCAGCCAGGCTTAATAAGACTGGATAAATATCCCTTTGCTGTCTCATGATTGCGTACTGTAAAGGATAAACGCATAGAAATTTCGTTTTCATTCTCTTCCCAGCCTAAATTCTGAATAAAGTCGCCAATATTGTACTGATTTCCAGATGCATCCATTACTACAGCATGATACTTTATATTCGCTAAATCAATCATCGGTGCCTCCTATCCTGGTATGGTTAGCACTTCTCCAGGCCATATCCAATGCCCATGATCAGAACTGGATTTCTTATGTTTCTTTGCCTCTGCCTCAATTGTGTCAGCATTTGCATCATAGATAGAAGTCCACTTGCTTCCACTTCCCAACTTTTTTGCTGCAATACCCCATAAGGTATCGCCACTTACCACTGTATAAGTACTGCCTCCTTTAGAAGAATCACCAGAATCATTTCTTGGCGCTGTTTTTACAATTCCAAGTTCTTCTGTTGTATAAATTTCTAAAGGCTTTTTTTGTACAAAAGCTATGGAATATTCAACATTTCCGTAGGCACCTATTGGTCGTGCCTGAAAAGAAGAAATGGTAACATCTATATTAATCCACGTGCCTGTCACAATCAGATTCAATACTGTTTCATTTTTAATAAAATTACTTAGTATTTTTACACATTCTTTTGGTTCCTTCCAACTGTTTTGTCTTACAATCGGTTCCATCTTTTTAGATTTTCCAAAGAAAACACCGTCCCATGAAAACTCTGATATTGCGGTCCCTTTTGGAATTTTTACTGTGCCTTGAGAGATAATGTCAAAACTCTGGTACTTTGCGCCATATTTCCCCTGTATTTTTTCTGGTAGTGCCGGAAACGTAAACTTTGCACCGCTTCCGACAGGAATTAATTTTATGTCCATCGTCTACGCCTCCTTTAATGGCATATTGGAAAAAACCTCTTCCAATGTTCCAGCAATCTCACCGTTTAATTCATCTGCCAATTCTTTCATATGCCTTCTAATAATCTGCATAATATTTTCTTCGCTCTGTCCATCGCCCCCATGAATAACAAACTCTGGTGCCAGGCTTACATTTACCTGTATAGGAGGACTGTTTAAACTGCTTTCCCTTTCTGCTGATACAGGTTCATATATCTGTGTAGTTTCTGCATTATAGTTATCCTGTGTGGTTTCGTTATAAGCTATAGGAGCGTTTTTGTTTGCATCATTGAATAAATTATAGTTACTTGCTGTATTATGAGAAATAGAGCCTCCTACATAACCACCACTGGCATGTGCAGACACTCCCAATGCATCACCCGCCTGCTTATAAAGTTCTAATGCTCTGGATCGCCTGTTTGGATTTGTGGGAATAATAAATTCACCATATCCTTCCTCTGCAAGCCACGAAAGCTGTGGACCACCGCTTACATAGCCGCCTGCCGCATGGCCGTCCGTCTCTTGGCTAACCGTTGGAAGTGTAGGGGTGGTAATATTATAGGCTGGTGTCATATTTATAGATGGATTAATAAAAAACGGATCCGCCATAGCTGCCTCTAATGCTGTCTGCATATCTGTTCTTAAAAGAGGTAAAGAATCTAATAAAGTTGCTGAAGCACCATGACTAAGCGCTGTGCCAAAATCAACTCCTGTATCTTCCCATTCCTTTATTAATTCATCATAACGCTCATTTGAGACTGGACCATACTGCGCCATAATATCTCTAATATTTCTGGCATCATCTGAAGCCGAAAAATTAGGCATATACTGTTTTGTAAAAGCGGATAGGTTTTCCACATTTTTATTGTCAATTAAAGAATTACTCATTTGTTCTGTATAATCGTTTATTAACTCATCGTAATCTTTTCCGAACTGTCTTGCCCATTCCTCAAGAGGCATATCCACTTGTTTTATACCATTATCTGGTATCACAACACCAACTTGTTGTAGCATATTACTTACATCATTATTGGTTAAAGAAGACCAATCTACAGCGTCTCTAATTTCTTCTGCTGTTGGTACCTGTTTTAAATAGTTGTCGATAAGCTGCCTTTTTGTTTCTTCTGGTACTGCTAACGCTGTCTGTTTTAAATCCAATGCAATTGTAGCCTGATCTGCTGAATCAATATTAAGCTTATCCAGTCCAATCCACTTAATAATATCTGTATCTGTCCAGGCTGTTATATTTGGGTGTTCTATAATTGTATTATTTAGAACCTCACTTAATTTTTCGGACAAAGAACCTTCCATTTCTGGCATAAAATCTGAAAGCTGTTCCTCAAACGCAGTAGCAATACTATCAAGATTAAAGGTTCGTACATTTACATCTAGTTCCTCTATATTTGCCTGATATCCCGCCATTGCTTGTTCATATTTATCTTGATACTCTGCATCTGTAATTGTGCCATATGTATACTGCAAATTAAGATTGGTGATTGTTTCAACTAATGCATTGTAATACTGTTTTTCCCCAGCTGACTTCTGTTCCTGCGCTTCCACTTGAACTGCACTAAAACTATCTGCATCAAGAGCAGCTCCCTTATGCTTAATCTGCAAAGCCTGAAACTCTGCATCAGTCTTTGCCTTTGCTATTTTTCCTGTAATTTCTGCAATCTGGCTCTGTAGTTCCTCCAATGCCTTCGCCTCATCTGGCATAATAATCCCATCTTCTAATGCAGCATTCATTGTATCTGTCAGTTCTGCACTTAAATCATTTACCCGATTTTTTACTCCCTCATAATAGCTATCCAGACTGGAAGTATCTGCTTCCTCTCCTGTCAGCAGTTTAAGCGCAACGGTCGCTTGATAATGGTTATCATCAATGAAGGTCTGACTTGCATTAAGGAAATTTTCAATTGCACCTTTGTAGCTGTCTTTATCTGTTTCTAATAATTCCATATTAAGACCAACCTTCCAATTCTCCTTTTTCAAATCGGAAACAGACAATTCCAGGCTGTTTAGGGCTGCTTCTGTGTCAGATGTTACCTGTGCAAACATATTTAATCCCTCTGCCATATTACCAAAAGTGATTTCACTTGCAACTTTCTTTACTTCTGCCAAAGACAGGGAAATGTCGCCAAATGCTTTCTTGGCAACATTCGCACACTCCTCTTGAAACATCAAAGCAAACTGACTTGCAGATACCTCAGAGTCATTCATAGCCTGAACTAGCGTTTTGTTTTTAAATGTCACATCTTCAATTGCAAATCCTGTAGCCTCAAAGACTTTTTGCGCCTTTTGCGCCTCTTTCTGCATTTCTTCTACATTTTCCTGATATTCTTCTTGGTATTTTTCTTTTATCTTGTTGCCTGCAAGCCACCCTGCAATTCCTCCAACACCAGCACCTATCAATGTGCCAACACCTGGAAGAATCAAGGTACCTATTGTTGCACCCACACCTACCCCTCCAGCCTTTAATCCGGCTGATGTTCCATAGGCTTTCTGTTCTTCTTTATCAGAAGATTTTATCGCCTTGTATGTATCAACTCCTGCACTTATCAAGGTTGCACCCGCAGCAATACCTCCAAGAGTTCCCGCGGCTCCTGCTGTAATCAATCCAGCACCAGTAGTAGCATGGGAACCAAGTTTCAGTCCAGTAAGTCCCATTGTTGCTCCCAGTCCCCTTAATCCAGTTCCTTTTGCAGCCGAACCCAAAAAAGACCCCACAAGAGATGTCCCTGTCTCTGGATTTACGCCAAACAATCCTTTTCCAATACTTACGCCTCCTTTTGCCATACCAATAAACAGTTTGGCAACTTTACTAAGCACAATCGCTGATAAAACAGAGGACAACCCTGCTGACTCGCCTCCTGGCAATAGCTTTCCTGCACTAGAAAACATGCCTTTAAATCCCTGCCACAGTTTACCTGATACTGTATCAAAGTCAAAACCCTCTGAAAAACCTTTTGCAAATGCAGCACCAAAACTTACTCCTTCGTCCGAAATCTCGCTAATATTCATTCCTAACAATGTCATAATTCCAGTTCTTAGTCCAGTTCCAATTCCATTGCCAATATTTTGTGCAAATTTTTCTTTCCCTGTGCCGTTCCACCATTCTAAGAACGGCTCTGCAATAAATTCGTCCCAGGCAATTTTTACTTTTCCGAAGAAATTTGCATCTTTCCATTTTTTTGTTTTTGTAAGTTTATCAAACTTTCTCTGCATTTGGTCTACTTTCGTATCAACCCAATCCATAAGTTCATCAAGCGCACTTTCTATCATAGGCATCTGTTCAGTTAACCATTCCGCAAAACTCCTTATATAAGGAGCCATTCTGCCACCGAAAGAAATTTTTACTCCATCAGCCGCGCTCTGCAACAGGGTTATTGCTCCTTGCAGATTATCCATCATAATTTCAGCCATTTTCGCTGCGGCTCCATCTGCATTATTTACAGCTTTGGACAATTTTTCATAATCTTCTGTAGTTGCGTTTAGAATTGCAAGAAACCCTTTTTGCGCATAAGTTCCAGCAACAGTATTGGCAAGATTCGCTTTCTGCTCATCTGTAAAATCTGCTGTTGCATCTCTTAATTCTTTCATAATGTCCCCAAATGCTCTCGCTGAACCATCAGAATTAAAATATGCTATACCTAATTTTTTTAAGGCATCAGTAGCACCATGCGTGTTGGTAGACAGTCTGGTAAATATGGAATTTAATGCAGTACCAGACATATTGCCTTTAATACCAGCATTTGCCATTAATCCCGTTGCCAGCGCAACATCTTCAATCGAATATTTCAAAGTTCCAGCCATCGCGCCTGCATATTTAAATGTTTCACCCATCAAAGATACATTCGTATTGGAATTGGACGCTGCAACTGCCATAACATCAGCAAAGTGCCCTGCTTCACTTGCCTTCATTCCAAAGGCTGTCAAGGCATCTGTAACAATATCCGATGTTGTGCCAAGGCTTTCTCCTGATGCGGCTGCCAGACTAAGGATTCCCTCAATACCGCCCATCATATCTTCTGTTTTCCAGCCTGCCATTGCCATATAATTAAATGCTTCCGCAGACTCCGCGGCTGTAAATTTGGTGGTAGCTCCCATCTCTTTTGCCTTATTTGTCAGTTTTGTCATTTCTGAATCTGTAGCACCGCTTATCGCTTTTACTTGGGACATAGCAGCCTCAAAGCCCTTATAGGTATCTATTGTATCTTTCAACCCTATACTGACTCCAAGAACTGACCCTGCTTGAAAGATGGGATTCTTTAGCAGATTGATAATCCCTCTGACTGGTGAAGTAATTAGGTCAACCGCTCGCATTGTAACATTCCACGTTTTTCCTGCAAAGCTTCTTAGACCACTTCCAATTTTAGAAAGAACTGGTGCAATTTTATCTTTTGCTTCCAACAATATCTCATATTTTTCTTTTGCCCATTTTGCTAAACCTTTTTCTGTCTTCTGTGCCTGCCTGTCAAACTGGCTCACTCGTTCTCCTGCCCGCTGTGATGAAGTTCCTGTTCTTTCTGCCGTTGTTCCCAAATTTCCCAGCTTTCGGATTAAATTCGATAATTCTGGTTCTGTTTTATCCACGGTTTCAATGGGTATTTCAATTCTAAGTGTCTCTGCTATTGTCCTCACCTTCTTTCGTTCGCGAATCTAAAGTTATTCTCATAGATGCAAGCATAAATGCCTGTACTCCTTTTGATTTCTGATAAAATTCATCTGGAGGTATGCCTGTTGTCTGAAAAATGTGATGGAGCAAACAAGCCTTTCCACCAGCCTTAATTAGTTTTTTGCCACTTCCTCCAGATTGTCATCATAGCCACTAAGTTTATCAATAGCCTCCAAGACCTTATCTTTTTCACCAGCTTTTAGCGAATACTCAATCACGTCTAAGCCGTTCATAATACGGTCCTCTTTAGCATTCAGTGCATTCCAAACCTTGTGGTTATCCCACAGATTTTTCCTGTCTTCCTCTACAGTTGCCTCGTAGATAATGGCAGATTGATATTTAATTCTGTCTGTATCTTCTGGCAGTTTCATACCAAACTGTTTATTACGTACATATTTGGTATACTTTTTCTTACATTTCTCGTACTCTTGAGAACTAAGAGGCCGAACGTGAAATGCAAAATACAGCCTGCCTTCTCGAACAATTTCGATACGCTGGGTTTCCTCTGATGCATACTCTGCCGCATCAATCAGCCCCTGAATAAAATCTTCTTCGTTTGCTCGAATTAATATTTTGGTCCCTTCCTCGTTGGTTTCATACTCTGTTATTTCTTGTTCTTCTGCTTTCTGTACTGCCTCATTGGTTGTATCGCTTTCTCCCATAGTCACACCTTTTGTAAAATTGCCTTTTCTAAAATCCTTTGACATCTGTATTTCCTCCTATTTCTGCATAAGAAAAAGGGCAGCTCTATGCCACCCTTTAATTCAATATCCTGTTATCTAATCCCTATCAATGCCAAGCAATGACTGTAATTTAGGCGCTCGATTCACAAAGAAATTCCAGTTACGCTTAATTACATCACCCGTTGTAACATTCTGAATGTCCACCTGTCCTGAAGGAATACACTCACGATAAATTACACGTTCCTCAGAGCCATTTCTGCCAAGCAATGAACCCTGAAAATCCCATACAGGCATAACCTGCGTTTCTAATGCTTCCATGAGTTCCTCAATAAACGCATCATCTTCTACCACAACTTGAGACATGGTAAGGCTCACAGAAAAGGTATTTGCTGTCTCATGTTCTTGTGCGTCGCCCAAAACACTATACTTAGCATTGTTCCAACTAACATTTGATGTAAACTGTTCCACTGTTGCCAGCAATACACCATCTTTGTTATAAAAAGCTCCATCTTTTCCAGTTCTTCCATGTCTGGAATCACCGGCTGCTCTTTCATTTCTCATAGTCTATATCCCCCTATTCTTCGTTCGTACTGAATCGGAACAAGAATGTCAGATAAATATGTTCCATCGAATCCTTGTCAATCACATCAATATCAAACCATGCACTGTCTCCGTCCGCCTTGTATGCGCTGCTCTCCGTTACCGCACACGCTACCAGCTTGCCTTCCTCACGCATGGAATCACCAACACCCTGTACCTGGCTGATAACAGTTGCCCTTCCATTGTTGTCATTGTCCACCTTGCCGACCAGATCATCTGTGGTAGTATTGATACGCCTTATCAGCTCAAACCGTGTCTTTACCCTTCTAATTTTCTTCCAGCCGTCATCTTGGTTATCTGCTGGCGTGATAAGTGTATTGATTGCATTATCAATCCACACCTGCTTTACTTTGTTGTAACTTAGTACAATACAGCCCTTTTTCTCTGCGGAAATCATCTCTGTATTTGTAAGCTTTTCAAGAATCTCCGAAAATCCAGTAATTACAGTATGGGTAAGTGAAGAACCGGAAGACACAGCACCAATCATGCCAGCAATACGTGCGGCTGTCTGATATCCGTCAATTACTGTTCCCTGCTCCTCTATCCATGCATTTAAAACATAATTCATCTTTTCATCATTAAGTGCCGCTGCATGTTTCATTCTTGTTTCTAAATCAACAGTATGTTTTTCTGCAACAACTGCCTGTGCAAGAGAACCCGCGTCGAAAATTCGATTCACAAAAGATTGTAGCAGCAGATGAATCTCCGTATCTTCTGTATCCAGACAGACCGTATTAAACTCATATGGCTCAATCTGGGCAAAGGCATTCGCGTAATCTCCTGTAGTTGTCTCTGGATTTGTACCACTGGTAAAGACTCCTTGCGATATTGTTTCCAAAATTACACTCTCTTTATTTTCCTTTAATTCTGCTTTAAAGTTCTTAGAAGTTGCCAAGGCATCTGCCAGTGCTTTTGCCTCACCTTCTCCAGAAGCAAATTCAACCTTCTCAAATTCTGTAGTACCAGCATAAAAAATACATTCCTTCAAGCTGGAATCTGACAGTTTTTCCCGAACTGTAACCATAAAATTCTTTTCTCCAGGGTATTTGGCTGTGATGCAAAGTGTATCTGAATCATTTACATCTTTTAAAGTAATGGTTCCCTGGGTGCCTCCATTACCTACTCTGCAAGCAATAATCGTCTTTGCACCGCCTGCAATCGCCTCTCTCATTGCATCTGTGGTTAATCCAGTTCCAAAAATCTTTTCATAACCATCTTCAGCATTTAATTCTACTGCTGTATCCAGTGGTCCGAAATCTGCCTTAAATATTACGGCTGTCACTCCATTCATAATACCAGCTACAGCATTCCTGCCTTTTTTCTGGATATTAAAATAGGAACCTGGGCGTACCTTTGTCTCACCTAAAATAAACGTCCCCGCCATCTTTATTGAACCTCCCTCTTCATAAATTTTTCTACAATTCCTTTTGCTTCAGTAACAGTACATTCTGTTTTTCCAGCAGCTTTTAATGCTGCCTCAACACACTCCTGTCTTACGCCAAAAACCTTTCTTGCATTCGCTGCCAGCTCGGTTACTGGGTAGACAGACTCCTGTAAAGTTTTCTGTTCTTTTTTTGGTACCTGCTCTCGTGCTACTTCCACTTTAATATCAGTAGTTTCGACAGTTTTAGTCTCCTTTAATGTTTCCTTTGCCATTGTATACCTCCTACTTATACCTGACATGGGCTGCTGCCAAAGAATGTGATTTTGCCTTATACCGCAACAGCCCATAATGACCTGTTACAAAAATCTGACCATCTTTTAAATAGTCCGATTTATAATTTGCCTGTAACCGTTTAATGAACATGGGCGAATGGTCCAGCATGATAATTTCTCCATCTAACGACATACGGTTTGCAATCGCAGCCGCCATCTTGAGCCTTGTTTCGCTCTCTGGACATAAAATATGGACAGCAATTCTGCCGTCCAGCCATGCAACTGTATTTGTTTCCTCAGACTTATCCACTGACATTAAACGACAATAAATTACTGGTCTTTTCCCTGTTGCCTCTGTGATTTCCTCCATCTGGTCATATCCCATAATGAAACATTCTGGATACAATTCTTTGATATACTTATTCGTCGCCATAATTGGATCTGGATCAGATGTCTCTTGCGACGGATATTCTAGGATATCAAACCGCACTTCACTTCCAATAGTAATATTTCCCTTCTTTTCATCTATGGTGAAAGCGTCTGTCCTTGCCCATGAAAAACAGTATGGTGTTCCTCCTTCTGGTTTTAATATTACATCTCGAAGGCAGTCCTTTATTAACGGCTCAATCTGTTCTGGCATGACTTCTGTCGTATTCTGACAAAGAAGGGACACCGAAAGCGTACCTGCACTGTGTCGTTCCTCATTTGCTAGAAGGTCAAAGTTATAAACTATCTGTGGATACTGTGTATTTCCACCCCACCCTTCCTGACTTTCCTCTGGTGGATCTGAACCAAAAATAGCAGGCGCACCACTAAACGATGCAAGATTTTTTATAAGGTTCTCTGAACATGTAAACCGCTTATAAATCAATTCTTCTAACATCATTGTCCACCACTCCCTTCCGTTTCCTGTTGGTTCTCATCTATCTCTACGCCATATTCCTTTATCTCTGTCATATCAGTAGACCACCGAATCTCCCATTGTCCGTCGATTACCTCGGACACTGGAACAACAAAGTGATTTGTTACATTACCAATTCCAGGATAATACTGTACAATTAATTGCTGTTCTGTTGCTGTTGTAACAAAACCTGCTTTTCCTTCATTCCATGTACAATGTTTACCCCAAAGCAAATCTCCGCGCTTAATTTGGGACATATCAAAGGCGGCTGTTGGTTTTTCCATTATTAGTGCCATAGCTTACCCCCTATGTATAAGGCTCGCTGTAAATCCTCTGGATTTCTGGCATAGCCTTTTCTTTTATTTTCTCTACAAATGGTCTTGGCGCTATCTTGCCATCATTCGTGCCGTTTTCCAGTATTCCTGCATATTTCTCACCGCTTTCTAACGCAGCAACAACTTCAACTCCACAAGATGTATGCCTTGTTTTTACTTCACCATTCCAATGCATACGAAGATTTCCTGTGCGTCTGGCGGGTGCTTCTCCTGGTGCTGATGCTCTATATAGTACGCCTCCCCTTAATTTATGTCCATATTCTTTTGCCAGTTTCTTGGTTGATGCACTTATACTTTTTCCACCAGTGCCTGGTACTTTATACACCCTTCCGCTACGTTGTCCTTTTAATACTCTCAATTCTGCATCTCTTAAAGCGTTTACTGCACGAGTTCCTCTTGAACGTACCTTTCTGTTAATATTTTCAGTCATTTCGGAAAACTTTGCCTGAACTTTTCTTTCAACCTGAACAGTCTTTCCCGCTTTATTAACATACTCAACGTTTTCCCATAATTTCATTTTACATCTTGCCTTTCCTCTGCATAATATATTGTCGATATGCCAAGCATACCAGTATCATCAATATCAACAATATAGAATACACGCTCTCCAAGTATCAGCTTATCTGTTCTTTTTGCTTTGGGACTTCCAGCCTGCACAATTGTATGAGTAACTACATGGTCTTTCTGGTTATGGTTTGTTCGGTCCTCGTCGGAAGCTTCTGCAAGACACCCCTTCAATATTTTTGTCCCATCACCGCTATGACTGTTTGCCACCCTTCCTGTGCCTGTCACCACCTGTTTATTTTCTTCCACAATAAAGTCTTTAAACAGATTCCCTGGTCTCACATACATCATTCTTGTATTGTTCATCTGCTTCTTGCCCTTTCATTGCGCTGCATACCAGTATAAAAGTATGGAGGCTTACAAGCTGCCTGCTTACTAAAGTGTGGTACACTGCACTCTGCTGACACTTCTTTTTTCAGCTTGTCGTAATCTTCCCGCCATAACTTCGCCCTTTCTTGCAGTTCTAACGTTAGTGGACCCGTTTTCGCACTGACCTCATAAGAAAAGCGCCTGCACAGACTTTCCAACAACATAAGCTTTGCTTTTTTCCATGATTTTGGATAGGTTTCAATGGCGGCTTGGATTTCCTCATCAGTCAGCGCCGTTGTATCGGAACAACCTTCTACCATGACATCGCCCAGCTCAAATCGCATACGGTCCTTTCCAAGTTCCTTAACATTTCCTGGATCATATGTGTATGTACCCTTTGCCATTAGGTATCAACTCCCTCTGTATTGGTTCCTGTGGCTTCATTGCTGCTTATAGATTCACTTGAAGCTGCTTTAATGGAGAATAATTTATCTGCCTGCTCTTTGGCTGCATTTTTAACCGTTTTACGGCTGTCTGCTGCATGGAGAAGTATTAATACATTCTCACTCTTAACATCTGCAATTGCCTTTGCACCTTCATCAGCATTCAATTGCATAATGGAAAATACCTGCTGGATTTCCTCGGATTTTGCCCAAACTGTCATATGCTGTTCATTTTCTCCATCAGAATCTATGACTATATCGATCATGACCGTTTCCATCAATATTTCTGAATCGACTTCCTTTCGTTCTGCGGCCGACTGCTGCAAAACTTCCTGTAATTCTTTCTGCTTTTGCTTCATTTCTGTAATTGTATTATTAACAGCTTCCTCTATTGCCTCCGCAAGCATCTTGTCAACCTGTTCCTGTGTAAAAAGAGTACCAGACTGTCCGCCTGATACCCCCATGTTGTCATTTACAATCGTAATTACACCCATTTTCTCTTGCAGCCTGGCATCTGCCACAAGATTTTCTGGTATTTCATTGCCAATGTAGAATTTTTTTCCTCCAAAGCTGCAAGGTTTATTTGCAATCAATCTCATAGCGCACCCCCTATACTGCATCTGCAAAGAACATTGCTAAATCATCTGCTGTCTTTTTCATATCAGCAGCCATAAGACCCTCGATAAATTCGGAATGTGTACCATTCTCTCCCAGATAACTTAGAATTGGCAAAATATTACCATTCCCCAGCATATCCCATGTAAAGATATAACCTGCGGAAGGTTCATCAATTGATGGAGAATCTGTCGCATAAGCTAACAGGAAAGCATTTGGATCACCAATATATTCCATCTTTGCAGTCTGCCCTAATTCCGCCTTATTCATAATGGAGCGCTGCACTGTAATCCTGTCAATTCCAAAAAGCTGTGCCAATACATTTAATGTAACAGAGGCAGGATTTGCTGTAGAACCGCCATATTTTACTCTTTCCAGAATTGCAGGGTGTTTCTTTAGTGCGTTAAATACATTAACTCCCAGTGCTAATCTATTTGGCATACGTCCAGTAGATTCTTCCATTTCTGTTTTCTTCTCGTCCATAAAGGACACTGGATCGGAATTGGCATTGCTAAACTTAATGAACTGTCCAGATGTAAGTGTGGTAGAATCAACCCCTGTAAATTCCTGTCCCCATACACCCTTTTTGAAAAAACTACGGGCAAACCATGCGTCCTGATGGATATTTGCTTGTGATGCCATTGTTTTTGTTCTCTGCTGTTTTGGGTCTGCTATCCTTGGACCCATTCTCCGGTTTAAATCTGTCTGCCGAATCTGGTCGATACCCATAATCATCTGATCTACTGTACAGGCGTAAGTATCCATATGTTCTGAAAGCACTGCTGGATCGACTTTGCCGTATGCTGGCTTTCTATGCCAGTTGTCCCGTAGTAAATCTTCTTTATCAAATATGTAATAATTATCAGAGGATAAAGACACTGGACAAATCGGAAAAATCGTCTTTGCAAAGCTCTTTTCATCACTCTGATAATATGCCAGCGCCATGTTTGACAACGCTGTATGTGGTCTAAAAGCACCCTTTGCAATATCTGCTTGAATGCTCGCTGCTGTTCTTTTCGCCATTTTTCATTCCCTCCTGCTTTAAGCTTTTTGATATTTGGCAATCTGCACTCTGCAATAATCATCTTTTGCGACTGTTGAAAGTGCGATACCTACTACATAGTCACCGGATTCTGCCTTAACGGCCAAACCGTTAGATGCTGTGACTTCATTCCCTTTGGCAATTTCGCCACCAGCTAAAATATAGCCAATATCCTTAATTTGAATATCAACATCATCACCGACATTTACCTTTCCAGATTCCACACCGGAAATATCATTGATTCCAGCTTCAATTAGTGCAACTCCTATCAAGATGGTAGAACCATCTGCCGCTAGGATAACATTGCCGTCCTTATCGTATGTCATAATTCGATTTCTCACGTCCTCGATATTGGCCCCAGCCTGTTCTACGATTGTAACACTCTGGTTCATCTGTACTCCACTGAAATTTCTGTTTTCCACTTGTTTATCCTCCTTCCTTAAAATCCTGCCTCTGTTTCATACTCACTCATAAGTTCTGGATTATCTTCCCAGGCTTTCGCCACTGCCGCAGTATAATCCAAGGAAGAATCTTTCTCCATATACCCTTTGGCAATGGTTTCAATTTTTGCCTCGGCTGCTCCTGCTGTAGAACCATGACCTGACTTTCCAATTTCAGAGAATACGCCGGATTTTTCAACCGCTGCTACTGCCTGGTCCAACACAGCAATCATATCATTGTAGGCAGTTCCTCCCGCAGCTTTAAGACTTTTCAGCATAGGCACCAATTCTTCTTCCTTTTTACCGATAATCACATATCTCTTTGCAACCTCGGTCAGTTCTCTAGCCTCTGCATCTTCGCGGAATTTCTTCAAGCTTTCCAGCTCTGCCCTTACTGCGGGGTGCAATCCCTTATAGATGCTGTCTGGTTCATCTGTTTGTGCAACAGATGCCACCACATCAGGCACAGGCTGAATCGCAGACTTAACTACTGTTGGCTCTGTAGGTGTTGGGGGTAATGTCTGTTGTATGGAAGTCGGTGCTGTACCTCCATTAGTAGGATTGTCTCCCTCGTCCACTCCATAGCGCTTTTCAATGTTTTCCAGAAAAGCTCTCTCTGCATCTGTTAGTTTACTCTTGTCAATCTTCATTCCCATTTTCTTTTCTTCTCCTTTCGGTTTTTGGTTGTTATCTGGTTGCTCTTTTTCAGATTCCTCTTTGGCAGCTTTTTCAATTGTTTCATTCAGCCTTTCCACAGCCGATTTCATAATCTCTAACTCTGCCTCTGATACATCTTCATTTTTCTTTACAATGTTGGCAGACCCGCCGCTGGACCACTTCTTGATTGATTCCTGCATCACTGCATAAAATTCATCAAGACTCTCCTGCATTGCTGCTGCCGCGCTGGCGCTGTCCAGTTCATCATCATTGAGGATTGAACAAAGAGAAGACTGCAATGCATAGCAGATATCCCACATCTCATCACAAATCTTTTGGTTGTTGACTTCATTGATTTTCTCATTGAAGCTTATGGAATCGCCTTTCTGTATTTCAGCCACCGCATTATCAATTTCCTCTTGATTCATACCAGCCGCTTTTCCGATAAAACCAAACAACTTTTTAAGTATGTTACTAGAATTTTTCGGTTCTTCCCTGTCTTTTTTCTTCCTCATTTTAATGTCAGCATCAGGATTTGCCCCTTCATCTACAAAATCTACCTTCTTGATTTTAAGATTCCTTAGCTTTGTTGCCACTTTCTTATCTCCTTTCTGTAGAATATATAAAACAAAAAGGCATCTGTTTACGAATGCCTTTTGATTTATCATGAATATATATTATTCTTATATCTCATCTATCTCTATCCTTTCGGCTTCACCCTCGATAGAAAACATGGTATAAGTTCCATCTTTTACCTTTTCCCATACACCAGAATCAGTAACTTTAAATCCAATCCACCAGCCAACTGGCAGGGTTCCTACTGGAATCCCCATTGCTGCCATTTTATCTTCTGTAAATACAACGCTTTCTATTAATACAGCAACACCGCCCCGCTCATGCATTTCGCCGCCTTCACCATAAAGCCTTACATATTCGTAAGCTGCTTCCTCAAGCTCACAAGGAGCGATAATGTCACCCTGCCAATCTTCTATCAGCTCACCATCTGCACGTATAGACACACTTGCCCACCCAAAAGCAAGCATCTTTTCATTGTCAGATTTCATGATCTTAAACTGTCCTTTGAAGACATTATCAGAACTTTTTTCTTTCAAAATATTTTCTGTGGATTTTATAATCAAATCAGAAAATTTTTTCATTCCATTACTTCCTTCCTGCTGATAAATTTTCTTCTATGTATTCAATAGCACATGCACATCTTGGATGCGCAGGCGGAAGCATATGCTGTCCTTTAAACAGCGTTTTACCTTTAATATCGAAATTAGAATCCATACCAACTTCCACACCTTCTAGTGATGCGCATAGTTGACATACTCTATCATCACCAGAGGTACTCCACCTTTTAATCATAATACCAAGATATCCCTCAGCCTGTGCCTGTCGTATTCCTTCATCTGCCCCTCTGTTATATGCAAATGCGCTTTCTGTTTGCGCTATAGTCATAGCTCTTTGACGGTGTTTTCTCTCTGCATATTTACAGGTTGCATCAAGCGCTTTTCTCTGCATATTTTCGGGCTTCATTCGTGGGTGCTCTTTTTTCAGATTCTCTATAATACTATCATAAAGTTTGGCGGCTGCCTGTGCATCACCTTTTGTCAAGCCAATACAAGGGCGAATAAGTCTGGATAGCTCATCAACAGTATGCCCTTCCTTCATCTTCTTTGCTACCAGAGCAGAGATAGCTTCTTTCTGTTCTTTCGTACAAGTTGTAACCAATTGCGCACCACGCTCATGAATCCACTTTAACATGCCTGGTGTCTGTGTGTTAAATACAAATGTTTTATCGTCCAAAATAGGCTGCCCTGATGCACCAGCAATCACTGCATTTGTCCACAAACCCTTCAATCTGTCTGAAATTAATTTGGAATAGTCCTGTCTCCATAATTCTATGGCTTCTTTACTTAATGTTCCATCTAGTACAGCCTGCCGCAATTCCTGATAAGTAATCGCATTCTGCTGGTCCTCCCAAAAGCCGCAAAGAATTTGTACTGGTTCCTCACAATTATTTTCAAGATATTCTTCAAGACGCTCCAAAACCTCCTGGCTGTTGGTTGTTTTTACTTTCCGCACCCGTTTTGGAGGAATGATTCGTAATCCCATGTGCTATTTTCCCTTTCCGCTCTGTTCTGACTATTCTTATAAAGCAGTGCAGCATATTCTGTATATAAAAAACAGTTACCTTCCTAACCGTTTTTTAGCGTCTTCCACCTTATTATCTTGTATCTTTTCACCTTCCTCGTCTGATTCTGTGCCTGCGGCTGTTTTTGGCTCTGGTGGCTGGTTCTGCTCTTGCTGCTCCTGCCTTGTTCGATCAATCTCCCTGGTATCAGAATAAATTCTATCAGGAAGATGTCCGACCTGTCGAATATAATCCTCTAGTCCATCATCAGGTATCAAAACACCAATTCCAGTCATATCCTTTATAAATGCTGCGACCTTTGTAATATCCGCGTCTTCTATGTCCCCATGTGTCATTTTGGGATATTCTGTAATGCCAGAAAAATATTGACCGTTAATGTCAATCAATGATGGTATGCCCTGGCTGTTAAATGTCTCACAGATAATATCCAGAAACGCTCCTATAGCAACGGCAAAAAGCTCTGTTTTATCAGAACTCAATGCCCAGCTACCTGTCTTGTCATGTCCTAAGAAAATAAAATCTGCTAATACTGTCATTGCAATTCTGGTGTCGTAGCGATTTATAATCGCGTTGGTGTCAAATTGTCGCGTTCCACCAGAACTTAGTAATTCCAACTTATAACCAAACGGAAGGACAACTCCCTCCATTTCGTCCCTACGAATATTTCTGACTATACTTTCAAGTCCAGCCATTATATCAGCGTTTCCTGGTATATCTTTGTCCCATAAGTCTACACCGTCTGGTCCATATAACACCGGAAGTCCGGCCAAATCTCGCTCAATACCAATCCCTTCTATCTCCTGTATCCTACGCTTAAAGTACCATGAACGATAGGCATTTCTAAGAATGCTCCTTCCTTCTGGATTGTTCTTACGACTTTTCGTCCGAAAAAGCAACGCCTTCTCCATAGGAATTGTAAATGTCCCAAAATCTGGGGGCGGCATCTGTGTCATTCCCAACAGATTATCCTCATTGTCATATTCCCACTGATAAAGTGTCTCCTGTGCCCTTATTGGAAGTTTCTTCCAACCAATAAGCCCATCATTAAATTTGCTCTTTGTTCGTGTATCTTTCGTATTTCCCATACGTCGCTTATACACAATCTCATGAAAGCTCCAACCATAAGTCAGAAAGGACAGGATTTCTGATATCGTGTCAATCCATGTTTCCTGCATATCGTTCATGCAGCTCTCCACAAATTCAGCAGCTTCTTTATCCTTTGCGGTATCTCCGCCAGGCTGTACATTCCAATTGCATTGTCTTACTAGCATTTCTATAGCAAAGAGGATAGCGCCTACTACATCGTCATTCTCAGACATTTCCCTGTATATTTCTATCCCCCGCTTTCCCCTTAACTCATGGAGAAATTCTTCATAAATATTTCCGCCATAACGCCGCTGCCCTATACGACCTATTTCTTTGCTGTTTGCCACTGACACCTCACCTCTTTTCCTTTATATAATTATTGATTTTATATGGAATATCCTCTATTCTTTGGGATAGTCTGTAAATTTATTAAGATGATCTTTTAAGTTCTGGTACTCTTTGGCATGATGCTTTTCCAAATATTGCAGTTCCTCTGGATGCTCTATAAATATAGATGCAGGGAGGAACTGCCTCCAGATACATTCATAAGAAGGAAAAATATCTACTCCTGTCAGTTCGCTCAATTTATTTAAAGCTTTTTTCAAATTCATTGTGTCAGGTGTTTTGCATTCATGGGAATATTTACAATACCAGCATCCATAAAACATTCGATATGTATCTATTTCTTCTTGTTTGGGTGCACACCACACACTCTGTAACTGCCTTGCAATACAGTGTAAGTCTTTATTTGTTAATTCTATCACCATCCACCACCTCTTTCCGCATCACAGATATACACATTTCATTACTGTTTCAATTCCCCTGCCAATAACTTGATTTATTAAGTCTATTAATAGTTTCTTTATTAGGAGCACTTCCCATATACTTCTTTACTTTTCCAAGATAAGTTGAAAGTGCTGCTGCATCTGCTCTGTCAGGAGAACTTACCCCACGTTTTTTCATTTCCTTTTTGCTTTCAAGTTCAATTTTCCCATTTGATGCCATAAAATACTTTCTAATAGATAGCTGTGCAAAAGTATCATCATCATTCTCTAACTCAATTTGTTTATTTTCTAATAATTCTCTTAATACTGCCCACATATGTGTAGTTAGATTATTATAATGCTCAGCCGCTTCTTTACCTTCCTTACTATCTGTTTCAATTTTTTCTGCTGCATTAATTGGTATAATAACTAAACGATATAGTTTTTGCTCCCTTTTTATTTCCCTAAGCCTATCTGTAACACCCCCTCCAAGACCTGTATCATCAATGTTGGCATAAATAAGACCTTTATATTCTGGAAAATCTTTGACAGCCTTTCTATATTGAACAACAATATCTCCAACAGTTGCCATCAAATCTTGCCCGCGTCTATGAACTGCCAACTTTAATTTTCCTTTAGCATTTCTGAATATAACCGTTTCACCATCTCCAAATCTAGCTACATCTACACCAAACATTATATATGGCATCCCTTTATCTTCTGGTAGCTCATATATTTTACTTCCACACTGTTCGATAAGACAAAGAATAATAAATACATCATCTTCCTGGTTCGGGAACTCTCCATCAACACGAACACGCACAACATTACTATCTTTTCCATATTTTCTTTCCAAAGATGCAATGTTGTCTTTATTAGTTCTTAAACTACTTCGCGATGATACTGTGATATTTATATATTGCTTCCTATCTGCATGAAAAGCATCATAAAATGTTCCTGAAGTCTTAGTTGGATTTCCACACATCAACAATTTATTATTTGCACCTGATAATGTACCAAGTATTGCTTCCATAATTGGATCTGCAACACCAGATGCCTCATCTACAATGAAGAGCATATTATCCTCGTGGAATCCTTGCATATTTTCTGGTTTTGTAGCAGTCCGAGCTACCGCAAACCAACGCTTTTCATATCCAATCATATAAATATATGTCTTGGTCCATTTTAGAAGCACAGAGAGCAGTGGAGACTTCCCCATCCATTTGCTTATTTCGGACCACAATACATCATGTAATTGTTGCTTAGTTGGAGCCGTTGCAACAATTCTAGGATATGGATAACAACTTATAAACCAGAGTAGGGCTACAGCTTCCATGCTTGTTTTTCCAACTCCTTGACCAGATTTAATTGCTACCTTTGAATTTTGTGCCAAATCCGTCAATGCTTCCTTTTGCCAATCATCTGGTTCAAATAGTAACACTTCCTTTGCAAATAATACAGGATCTCTGCGATATCGAGGTATTCTCTCTTTAAAAAAATTTTTTCGCTGAACTCTTAAATTATTATTCATTTTTCCGCATCTTCTTCCAAAATAGCTGACATCCAATCGTCAATCGTATCATTATTGTTAGAATCCTTTATTAACTTTTCTTTTTCTATTCTCATCTGCGTTAATGTTTCAATCGCTTTTGTCTTTGCTCTCTGTATCTTGGTAAGCTCTGCTTCTAAAGTCACTATACTACTTATAACAGCTTTTGTATTTGTAATAGTTGTTTCAGTGATTTTTTTATACTTTCCTGTTTCAATACTTTCACCATCAATGTTTGTTAAATCTTCTACCTTTTTTGTTTTAGATACACCTTCTACTGCCAATCCTTGATTATTTATTTCCATATCCCGATATTTTCTAATACTGTTCATTAATCTACGCTCTCGTATAGAAAACAACTGTAATTGCAGAAGCAGTTGCCCTTCTTCTGTATCCTCCATACAACTAATTAGTTCCCATTCATCTTCATCAATATCTTTAAAATATAATTTAGAAAATGCCCCATGTTTTTCGGCATTCTTATTTCTTTTGGGGACAGATGCCACATGTCCAACTGAATTTTTATTTCCAGGCTGTCCCCCATGCTTCTTTTTTTGCAACGTTGCATTGCTTTTTTCACCTTCTTTTGCAACGTTGCATTGTTCTTTTGGAGGAGACTTTTTACTCCATTTTTCCCTATTTTTCCAGCTACGGACAGTACCCTCAGGAACATCAAGTTTCTTTGCAATATCAGCCAGTTTTAAACCTTTCTTGAACAGCTTTTCTGCTGCTGCTTTTTTTTCGCTTGGCGCCCTTGGCATACCACCACCTCTATCCATTTGTTTTGTTTTCATAAAAACAAGGAAGTGCAACGCACTCCCTCGTAGTTTTCCAATATGAATATTACATATAATAACATTAAATCTTCGTTATAAACTCTGCTTTTGAAAACTCTTGTTTTGATTTAGTCATCATTCGCAGGAAATCCTCTTTTGAAAAATCTGAAAGACGAAATATTTCTTCTGGTCTCATACCAAGCTGAGTCCCAATTTCCTCCACTGTCTTTCCTTCATTCATAAGTTCCTTTATTATCGCTTTCATAGGACCAAGTAAATGTGTTCCTCTTGCACGATTATGGGTTATAGTCCCATAAATATTGCCTGCTTTATCCTCATGTTCAACAATAACAACAGGAACCTTTCCCTCAAGCATAGTTTTCAATGGTTCTTCTCCTGCAACAGTCCAACGATGAAATCCATCAATAATCGTAAAGTCTGGCCTTACCACAATTGGTAATGTCCATCCATTCACTAATATAGACTGTTTTAAAAGCTCCAAATTTTGTTTTGTAACTTTATTAGGGTTATAATCATTCGGCTTTACTTGTTCCCGTACCACCCACCTCAAAGTTGACAGCGGACTAATTATCTTGTTATCCATTTATTTCCCTTTCGTAGCATTTAAAATATATTTCCCATAAACTCTCTGGTACAATGCTCTAAATGAACGTAGTTTCGGGTCTCCCGAAATAATACCTTCATATATTGCTTTATAATCCCTATTGTCTGCAATCGCTGACACGCTCATAAAAAAATTACGATACCTTTCTGCCACATAACGTTTATGAACTGTATCAAAATTTCCATCCATATCCGAAAATAATTCCAAAAGAACTGCCTTATAATCTTTCTCAGCAAGTCCTTGTTCATTACGTTTTCTTGCCAGAGTACTTCTTCCAAACATCTCACTATCCCAATACAAAGAGGCAAGATAAGCATTTGGTTCCCTGCGCACAATTTTTTCCATCAATTCAGGATAATATTCATTCATTTTTACAAGACTTCGAGCCGTATCAATTGAAAAAAATTGTGATACTCTGAGTCGTCCTTTATGAGAACCTGACTGCCACAGAAATAAATAAATTTCAGGTATATCTACTTTTTCTTGTAAAAGATATAACCAAACATCATTATCTGTCCAATCGTAGAGTGGAAATACCTGATGTTTATTCGTTACAGTTTTTCCTGCTTTCAGCATAAGTGCCACATTCTGTAATCTTTGTATAGATTCTGCTGTTCTTATTCCAATAATTGTTATCCCTCCCGCACATATCCTAGGAAGGAAATTCTGATATGTATCTTTCCGCGAGTGTAATAATGGATGCTCTCGAATACTAAATGATGGAGGTTTGCGTATCCATATATCGCTTTTATATCGATCCCAACAAATAAAAGTTTCATCATTTGATAATTCATTAAAGCAATTATAATGTTTCACTTCTATACAAAACCATTCAAACTTTACCCCCACCAGCATAAATTTCTTACGCCATTCCTTTACCTTATCTTCCATACATGGAAAAATAGCCTCTTCATCAATAAATTGCACTGTAAGTTGCCTTGGATTAATCTCTCCTGCTTGAATTAGATTCAATGTAAGTTGTGCCAAACATAAGCTATCCTTCCCACCACTAAAGGACATATAAACTGGCAAACCATTTTGAAATACATTTTTTATCCTAATCTTTGCTGCCTCCACAACATTGATACTAGACAAGCATCTCTTTATAGCCATATCTTTTCTCCACATTTCGGACAAATAATAATATTATCATCAACGATACTCTCATTCTCTGCCTTTACTTCCTGTTTTACTGGTAGTTCTGTTTGTATTTCATTCTGCCGCTCTTGAATATTTTGTATCTGTTGCTCTGTTCTTTTTCCTCTTTCTTTAATATTTTTTATTTCCTGTTCGTCTAGCGTTCCATAATCAGAAAGTCTATCTGTAACCTCCTCTGCTTCAGATACCATCTGTTTCAAGATATCTTCATCAAAACCAGGTATATCAAGATCTCCTTTTAAATCTTCCAAAAAACTATTTAAAGTATCTAGGTTTTCAATTCCTAAACCAAATATTTTGTTATCTGCTATCATTAATTTCTTTTTCTGGTTTTCTGTAAGATTGTTATATTGATATACATCCGCTGTTTCTTTTCCCATCGCGATTAAGGTATCAAATAATCCATTTCCAGCTAAAATAACATTGTTTTCGTCAATCACAATTGGGCGAATTTGTCCAAACATTTCAACACTCCGTTGAAATTCTTTTAATTGTTGGTCTGTGTGTATCCTAACATTCTTTTCTGGCTTAACAAGCTCTGTCAGTTTGACTGTAGTTATTATCATATTCAAATCCTCCTTTTATATTGAAGGAATAATCAACGTATGATTATCTGCTATCTGCAAATAGCAGTTTATTTAACAAGCTTTTCCTTCTGACTCATTATCATTGCAATGCCCCCAGAAAGAACTACAGTTAAAATGCTACCAACGGTTTTATATATAGCGTTTCCTTGTATATTTCCATATGCAAAAATTGGAAGTCCAATAACCCAAGCTGTAATAATTCCTCTAACCATATATTTTGATTTCAATTTCATTCCTTGAAGCGTTAATATCGTTGGAAACAAAGTAGCTGCACGCAAAGTCCCATACATCAAAAATAAATGTGTTACTGTCAATCCTGGTATATTAGCTATGACAATTCCAACGATCAGAAATAAAACCATTATAAATTTTGTTTTTTCCAATGTCTTCTTTTTATAAATATCTGTAGTGAGTGAGGATATGGCACAAAGATTACTGTCAATCGTGGATAACAATCCTGAAACAATCATAAATAAAAATGGAATTGTAACCCATTTGGGAAATAACATATTTATTAATTCCAAATTAAGTATTCCAACATCTGACACCTCAAATTTCACACCAGCCCCAATAAATCCGATAATTCCCATTGATAACGGAACAACACAAAACAATAATGCACCCAAAAAGAAAGCTCTATTAATCCCATCCTTCCTGACACAAAATACCCGTTGCCAGAAACATTGGTCTCCAAACGGTCCTGAAATAAGCCCTATCGTAGCGGGCAATCCAAAATCTAAGAAAATTTCAATTCCTTTTTTAGAAAATAGCATTTTGTTGTCTCCTGCGGCTCCTCCTAAACCTGCTAGTAACGTTTCCATACCTCCACCATTCTTTACACCAAATATAGCAAAACCAACACCAACAATCAACATCAATATCATTTGAACTGCATCCGTCAATATTGATGCTCTAATTCCAGAAAATTGCGAATAAGAAAATGCTATTATAGCCATTATTACTGTCATTAGTAAAAATGGCAGCCCTGTTAGAATACTTAAAATTTTACTTCCTGCTAATAACTGCACTCCTGTTGATAAGACCGAAAGTACGCCAAGCTATAATAAATATATGTTTCTTACAGTCTTAGAATGATATTTCTCATACATATAGCCAGATAGAGTAATTCCCTCTGGCATTTCTTCTCTAATCCTTTTTGCAAAAGGAATAAACAGTATCAAGCACAATACATTTGGTACCAAAAACCAAAAGAGTCCTGCAAAACCCTTTGTATAAGCATTCTCTGTTGATGTAAACAGAGCTGGTGCC
>ERZ778515.876-NODE-876-length-24210-cov-11.265949_pt1 | contig 24210 bp, 21 predicted proteins | sample MGYA00510343_ERZ778515 | MGnify/ENA primary metagenome ERZ778515 (study PRJEB29527, sample SAMN07138965) | mouse gut metagenome | material: feces | host: mouse | place: China:Nanjing | collected 2016-01-25 ...
ATGAAATCATCTCATTTTTCTATATTTGCGGCTGGTTGTGCATGACGGTCAGATTATCGGATTCTCAGAGGCTTGGTCTAATCCTGTAAATTTATATATCAGCAGCTTAGATGTACTTTTACGGCTACCTATATAAAAAGACAGTCATACAATGACTGTCTTTTTATATAAGCATATGTTAAAAATAATCTACGTAGCACCATCAAATCAATCGCATATGAACGAGATCCATAATTTTATGCATACCGCAGAAGTTGTAGTAGGCTCTTATGGCAACGTTATTAACACCTTAATGTTTTAATGTGAAATTTCGTATCCCTGATTTTTTAGATAATCAAGAATTTTGTAGTGGGTTGCATGTTCATAGTAGTCAAGAATATGTGCTACCCAATCATTCGTAGAAGTCCCGCCGGAACGGGTTGCGTTGTAGTGTGTCACAACTCTATCGTAGTCTGCGAGTTCTTCCACCATCTTTTCATTATCCTGACGATAGTGATTTTTGTGAAACATCAGAGATGAAGGCTGCTTAGGCTTGAGATCAGGATGTTCACGCGGAATACCTAAAGCCAGTCCGCACACCACAAACACTCCTTTGGGGAGATTGAGAAGTTTTGCTACAGCTGCAGGATCGACTGTGCGCAGATAGCCTACACAATTAGACCCCAACCCGCATGACTGTGCTGCGACAACAGCACTCATCATAGCAAGTGACGCATCTATTATGCCAAGCATCACACCATCCATACAGTCCGTTATGGCCGGCATACTGAGATTTTTCTTTTTTGCGAGAAGAAAAATCTTATTGTAGTCGGCCAAAAATATTAGAAGCCTGTTGCAAGTTTTCAACTGCTTTTGATTGGTCATTTCGTAGAGTTTCTCTTTTAGCTCCTGATCATCGATATCAATCACAGAGAATTGCTGACCATTGTAGGAAGTGGGAGTATTTTCTACGGCCTTGTAGATAAACTCCATTGTAGCTTGAGGTATAGCCTCCCGCTCGTAACGGCGCACACTTGTGCGCTCAAGAAGAGTTTTTTTTATGCTTTCCATGATAAAATTATAGAATAATCTGAATCAATAGAATTTCTCCAAAATTATAGCAGCTTTGTAAGGAAGAGGGGTTGCATGGCCTAAAGTCAAGTCTTATTAACTGCATCGCGGCATGCAACCAATTCTGCTTGAGAAATTCCTTTTTAATCCAATTTAAGAAGAATGAACGTAAAATTCATCTCCCCTCTCTAAAGACTTCTATAAATAACAGAGGGCGAATCGGATATGATTCCGATCCGCCCCGGTTATAAGACCACATCAAAGGCTTTGTGATGAAACTCCGAATGACAGGTTTTGAGTGCCGCCTATTCTTTGTAATCCGCCTTGTGCTATCAATAGCAACGTTTCAGAAGAAACGTGGGGCCCGCCATCAAATAAGAAGCTTGTCTCGGTATTTCGATTAATTTGATGAGTTTCCCAAATTGCTTTGATGTGGGTTGTTTCTAATCTTATAACGCAAAGATGACTTGATTTGTTGTATAGGCAGACTAAAAAATAATCGCCGACAACGCACAGAGAGTCTTGCGTTTATTTAACCTTGTCGCAGATTGCCTTGAAAGCTGCAGGATTGTTCATAGCAAGATCGGCGAGAACTTTACGGTTGATCTCGATTCCGGCCTTGTGAATCAGACCCATCAGTTTTGAATATGAAAGATCCTCCTGACGTGCAGCTGCGTTGATACGCTGAATCCAGAGAGCGCGGAAGTTGCGCTTTTTCTGCTTGCGGTCACGATACGCATAGGTGAGACCTTTCTCCCATGTGTTCTTCGCGACGGTCCACACGTTACGACGGCTACCATAGTAACCGCGTGTGAGTTTCAGGATTTTCTTTCTTTTAGCACGTGAAGCGACGTGATTGACTGATCTAGGCATTTTTTTTAATTTTTGAATGTGAGCGGCTTTTAGACTCTTTTGGTGCTCTACATTCGGTTATTGAAAAATGTTATGATTGAGAAGAGAGGTCAAGAGGCGAGATTGGGGATGCATGTACAGTGATTAGCGCATGTTGAGCAGTGAACGAACCTGCTTGATGTTGGCCGAATCCACCAAAGCTGTGTGGTCGAGATTGCGTTTGCGTTTTTTCGACTTCTTGGTCAGGATGTGGCTGTGGTAAGCATGTTTTCTTTTCACTTTTCCGGTGCCGGTGAGCGCGAAGCGCTTCTTTGACGCGGCATTGGTCTTTACCTTAGGCATTGGTTAAAATTTTTAGATTGTTGTATTCACCTCGGCACGTGGTGCCTACGGTCTCTATTAATTTATTCGTTGGGTTCGGCTTCCGCGTCTCCTTCAGTAGTAGAAGCAGTTCGTGCGGCCTCGCCTTTGGATGTTTCCTTTTTAGGGATTTCTTTTTTCGGCTGACTCTTGAGAGGCGAAATCATGATAATCATTCGTTTACCCTCAAGTACAGGCATCTGCTCCACTTTACCAAGATCTTCAAGATCATTGGCAAATCTGAGCAAAAGCACTTCTCCCTGCTCTTTGAAGAGGATTGAGCGCCCACGGAAAAAAACGTAGGCTTTTACTTTAGAACCCTCTTTTAGGAATCCCTGAGCATGCTTCAGCTTAAAGTTGTAGTCATGGTCATCGGTCTGTGGTCCGAAGCGTATTTCCTTTACTACGACCTTTGTAGCTTTGGCCTTCTGCTCTTTCTGACGCTTTTTCTGCTGATATAGAAATTTCTGATAATCGAGAATACGGCAAACGGGCGGTTCAGCGGTGGGCGAAATCTCGATGAGATCCAGTTCCATATCGCGAGCCATACGGCGTGCCTTTTCTATGGGATAGACACCCTGCTCGACGTTGTCGCCTACCAGGCGCACCTCTTTGGCGCGGATCTGCTCATTTGTGGCGTACGGATCCTTGTCGCTTCTTACTCCTCGCTGACCCGGACGCTGTCCAGGACGAGGACGCGAGCCTTGCGGACGACGCGGACCTGAAAAGTTTGGTTTTTTCTCCATTAAATCTGTTTGTATCCTTCAGTATCTGATGGGTTACATCATTCTTGAGAGGATTGGTTTGTCATTTTTTCTACTTCGGCATTCAATGCGTCTGCAAAGTTAATGATTTTCATCATACCTTTGTCACCTTCTCCGTGTTTTCTTACAGATACCTCGTCATTTTCTGCCTCTTTTTCACCTACAATAAGAAGGTAAGGCACTTTTTTGAGTTCGTTGTCACGGATTTTCTTCCCGATCTTCTCATTTCGATCGTCTACAATCGCGCGCACCCCCTCTTTATCGAGTTCTTTGGCCACTCTATATGCGTAGTCATTGAATTTCTCGCTTATCGGAAGTATCACCGCCTGTTCGGGCACAAGCCAGAGGGGAAGGCGTCCGGCTGTATGTTCAAGCAGAACGGCAACGAATCGTTCCATCGATCCGAAAGGCGCACGGTGTATCATGACAGGACGATGCTTCTGATTGTCGGCTCCGGTGTATTCGAGTCCAAAGCGCTCCGGGAGATTATAGTCCACCTGGATTGTGCCGAGCTGCCATCTGCGTCCTATCGCGTCTTTTACCATAAAGTCGAGCTTCGGACCATAGAAGGCTGCTTCGCCTTCAACCTGACGAGCCTTAAGACCTTTCTCAGCGCAAGCCTCAATGATGGCATTCTCTGCAAGATGCCAATTCTCATCGCTGCCTATATATTTTTCTTTGTTCTTCGGGTCACGGAGTGATATCTGTGCCTCGAAATTTTTAAAGTCGAGAGCTTTGAAGATATACAGGATGATATCCATTACTTTTAGGAATTCATCCTTTATTTGCTCAGGAGCACAGAAGATATGTGCGTCATCCTGAGTAAACCCACGCACTCGGGTCAGCCCGTGCAATTCTCCACTCTGCTCATATCGATATACAGTGCCGAATTCTGCGAGGCGCAGAGGCAACTCGCGATAACTGCGAGGGAATGCTTTGTAAATTTCGCAGTGATGCGGGCAATTCATCGGTTTCAGCAAGTATTCTTCTCCCTCCTCAGGTGTATGTATGGGCTGAAACGAGTCTTTGCCATACTTCGCCCAGTGACCTGAAGTTACGTATAGAAGCTTATTGCCGATATGGGGAGTGATTACCTGCAAATACCCATATTGTTTTTGAATTTTGCGAAGGAACTGTTCAAGGCGATCGCGCAGGGCGGCACCTTTCGGGAGCCACAGCGGCAGACCCTTGCCTACAGTCTCGGAGAATGCGAACAGTTCCATTTCTTTTCCGAGCTTCCGGTGATCACGTTTTTTAGCCTCTTCAAGAAGAACGAGATACTCATCAAGCATCTTCTTTTTGGGGAATGTGATGCCATATACGCGCACCAGCTGATTGCGCTTTTCATCCCCTCGCCAGTAGGCTCCGGCGAGCGAGAGAATCTTCACGGCCTTGATTCCGGCCGTTGACGGAAGATGCGGACCTCGGCAGAGATCTGTAAATGATCCCTGGGTATATGTCGTGATATTGCCGTCTTCAAGTTCGGAAATTAGCTCACATTTATATTCCTCTCCCCTTTCGCCAAACATTTTGAGAGCGTCATCCTTCGAGATATCAGCGCGGACAATGGCTTCTTTTTTTGCCACCAGTTCCTGCATCTTTTTTTCGATTTTCGGGAAGTCCTCGGCTGTGATTTTATGCTGACCAGGATCGATGTCATAATAAAAGCCGTTCTCTATAGCCGGGCCGATGCCGAATTTCACACCGGGATAGAGTTCCTGAAGAGCTTCCGCAAGAAGGTGCGCTGAAGAATGCCAGAAAGCATGCTTGCCTTCAGGGTCATCCCACTTGAACAACTGAATGTCTGCGTCAGTGGCGATGGGGCGCGCAATGTCCCATTCTTTGCCGTTTACTTTCGCTGCGAGCACATCAGCCGCAAAACGAGGGCTGATGCTTTCGGCCACCTGCAAGGGCGTAACACCTGACTCGTATTGGCGCACACTGCCGTCGGGAAATTTTATATTAATCATTTCTGCCAATTGTCTGGGATTAAAATATTTATAAGTCTATAAATACTATTTTGACGAGATATTCCGGTCGATTTTGATGTCAATCGGCATATCTCTTCCAAAACATAATACAAAGTTAATTATTTTGTGGGTCTCTACCAAATATTTATCAATAAAAAACACTCCGATTATTGCCCCTACTCTCACGATTATTGCCTGACGAATGTCAGGCTGGAGTTGTCGCATTCTTCGCCACGACTGTTCATCCTACTTGATGGGCGGCCGTGGCGAATGTTTTTCATTTCATCCGTTTGAGAAGATTGTAAGATGGCAATACTCCTAATTCGCCGGCTTTTGACAAGTCTGCGAATGCCTGCTTGCGGTTTCCTTGCTGGAGATATGCAAGGCCGCGGTTGAAGTAGGCTTCTCCAAACTCGGGATCTATTCGCAGTACCTCGCTAAAGCATTGCATGGCTGGCGTGTAATCTTTAAGTTCGTAGTAAATAAGACCCTTGTTAAACCAGGCATATACCATATTCCTATCTATGCTCAACAAAGTGTCAAGATCGCGTATCGATGACTGGAGGTCAATATCATGAGATGAGGCCATTAATGTCGATGTCTCATCGTGAGATGATGCTTTTGCGCGTGCATAATAGGCATATGCACGTGCAAATATTGCCGTGATAAACTCATCGGTTTTATCTATTGCTTGCGTAAGGTCGGCAATCGCGGCATCATAGTTGCGCAGCATTGTGCGTGCAAGTCCGCGCGCCAGGTAGTCGACTGGGCGTGCATCGGAGCTGCTTTGGGTGATTATCCTGTTAAATTCCTCTTCTATCGCAAATGTCGTGGCCATTGTCTGTTCATCCGCCGGGGTCGGTGCTCCAGGTTTTAGATAGATATGCCGTGAAATGTAGGCCCGTTGGTTGAGATTGTCGAGGTCTCTGAAGTAGGTAGCAGAATTGCGTAATGCGGCATTTGGCTGGAAGAATGACAGTGCATAGGCAGCTTCCGGCTCGATGTTCATGTTGCGGTCTTGTACTCGTCCTTTTATTCGGTCGTTGAAAGATAGTTGCTGCTCGTTGACGTCACTGTTGGTGACGAGCTGGTTGAACCGTGCCATGAATTCTTCGTCGGTTTCATCCTCATGATTTTGAGTATCAGTATTGCCGGAGGCTATAGCCGACCTGTCAAGTGGATTGCGCGAAGGATTGGCTATATAGTCCGAGACCAGACGGTCGCCTGTCTTAATGTCCTCTACCATCTCACGCATATGTCCAAGCATGCGGTGACATTCAGCCATGGCGTAATATGCCGGATGGAATCGAGGATAACGCCGGGCTATGGCCCTGAAGTCTGAAAGAGCCTTGTCGGCGTGTCCGAGTTCAAGGCTTACAAGTCCACGGTTGTAGAGGGCGTGAAAGTTGTCGGGTTGCATCTCAAGCACCCGGCTAAAGTCGGCTTCGGCATTATCGAGTTCCTTGACCTCTGTGCGTAGCAGGGCGCGGTTGAATGTCGCTGCTATATTGGAGGGATCTAACTGTAATGCGTAATTATAGTCGCTCATGGCGCCGAAGAAATCTTCGTTGTTGTATCGAATGTAGGCACGATTGACATAAAGGCCCGGCTCTTCCGGGCGTAGGCGTATGGCGTCATCCATGTCAGAAAGCGCGTCATTCCATTGCCTGCGTGTGGCTGCCACATCGGCTTTCATCAGATATGCATTAATCTGAGTCTTCGACAGTGAAATTGCCTTGTCGAGGTCTTCGATTGCCGCAACGGTGTCTCCTCTAAGTATGTTGAGACGTCCGCGCGCCACGAGCGCTTCGTCAAACTTTGGATTCCTGCGCAGTAATGCCTTGAACGTCGTGTCTGCATCTTCATAACGTTTCAATTCTGTTTCTGCCACACCTTTATAATATAAGAAATAACGGTCTGTCGGATCATAGTCGAGTCCGTGCCGGAAATCCTCTACTGCGAGAGAGTCTTTATTAAGATTCATCAATGCGAAACCTCGCACTTTGTATGCTTCGGATTTGTACTTGTTGCGTTCGAGTGCAAGGGTGCAATCTGCTACGGCGCCCTCATAATCATCGAGACTGAGCTTGGCTAATCCACGATAGAAATAAGCATCTGCCAGATATGGTTTGGCTTTAATGGCCAGATTGAAATACTGAATTGCGAGCAGGTAATCTTCCATCGAGAGCACATTGCGCCCGATGTTGAGCACCTGTTCGGCATTAACCTGAGCATGTGCCTGTATTGGGGGATTCAACAGACAGCCGACCCCTATCGCTGCTGCAGCCACGGCTTTTAAGATGCATGATTCTGACATAATATCAGGCATCCGGATATGTGTGAAATCTGGTTTTATATGCATTGATGATAAAAGCAAGTTATCGGAGTCGGCTGAATAAGTTCAGTCAGCTTCGTCTTCTCCCAATAAAAACGTGGAATCCACGTTTTTATTGGATAGTGCATACCGTATAATACGATGTGCCTGACGTAAGATGTTATTGATATGGGTAATTATTCTGAAGAATGGGGCAATCCGCAGGATTCCGACCTGATTGCAGCTCGATTTAAAGCGCTCAGCAGGAACCGCAGTCAGCTTGTAGCTTCTTTGGGGAGTGTAAAGCGTCGTCGCAAAGAGGGTCTATTTGTAGTCGAAGGGCATAAAAATGTGACTGATCTTCTGGCAGGCGGAGGTATCTTTGAGGTGGTGTGGCTTATTGCTACTCCGACTTATATTCTGTCGCATCTTGATGATATATCCGGGTGCTGGCATCTTGATGACAGCAAGGTCTGTTATGTCGCACCTGCAAGGCTTCGCGAACTTTCTGCTCTTTCAGCCCCGTCAGATGTTATGGCAGTACTGCGTTTGCCGTCATCAACGGGCAATCTGCTGTCGGGGTCTCCGCTCCCTATGGACTTGTACCTAATGCTTGATGGAGTCCAGGACCCCGGAAATCTCGGCACAATAGTGCGCACCTGTCATTGGTTTGGCATACGCCGGATATTCGCTTCGCGCGACACGGTGGATATTTTTAATCCCAAAGCCATACAAAGCACTATGGGGTCGTTGGGAGCCGTGGAAGTGACATATCTTGATTTGCCGTCGCTTGCTGCCGCAAATCCTGAGATTCCGGTAGTTGGTCTGCAGCTCGAAGGAGACAACATATTTCATGTCCCCCTGCCAGATTCCGCTTTTATATGTATGGGGTCGGAGGGAAACGGCTTGTCGGAGTCAATGCGCCGTATGCTTAAGCATTCCTATACAATTCCACCTTTCGACCATGCTAATCATCCGGAGTCGCTTAATGTGGCAATTGCCACAGCGATAACACTTGCTCAGTTCAGGCGTTGATTTGAAAACTAATTTACGAAGCAGAATATAACATGTGACAGTTATTATGGCTCTTAAGACTAAAAGTGTTTTTTTCTGTAGCTCATGTGGCCATGAATCCTCAAAATGGCTTGGCCGATGCCCTGGTTGCGGCGAATGGAATACGTTTGTGGAAGAGAAGGTTGCAGCTACGCCTAAAGTGAAGCGCCAGCGTGGGTTGGTGACGCCATCGCGTCCAATCCGGCTTTCGGAGATTGAAAGTCTGGATGAACCACGCATACCTCTTCCGTCTAAAGAACTTAACCGGGTGCTTGGAGGTGGCCTTGTGGCAGGCAGTCTGACCTTGATAGGAGGCGAACCGGGTATCGGCAAATCCACCCTGCTGCTCCAGAATATCCTGTCCATCCGCAATCGCACAATATTATACGTATCCGGTGAGGAGAGTGCCTCTCAGCTAAAATTACGTGCCGACCGTATCGGCAAAGTGGCCGACAATACGTTTATTCTTTGCGAGACATCACTCGAAGGTATATTTACGCAGATTGAAAACGTCAGTCCGCAGCTACTTGTAATAGATTCGATTCAGACCATAGCCTCATCTGCCATAGAGTCAGCCGCCGGCAGCATCAGTCAGGTGCGCGAGTGCGCCGCAGCGCTCTTGCGCTACGCTAAGCAGAGTGGCGTGCCTGTAATATTGGTAGGCCATATCAATAAAGATGGAGCTATTGCCGGGCCGAAGGTTCTGGAACATATTGTCGACACTGTGCTTCAGTTTGAAGGCGACCGTCAGTATCTATATCGCATATTGAGGGCCATAAAGAATCGTTTTGGCTCAACTAATGAAATAGGCATCTACGAGATGGTGGAGCGTGGACTTAAGGAGGTCACTAATCCATCGGAAATGCTTCTGTCGGAAAACCGCGATGAGGAAATGAGCGGCATTACAATCGGAGTCACCACGGAAGGAGTGCGTCCGTTTCTTGTAGAGATTCAGGCTCTCGTGTCGAGCGCGGCATATGGCACTCCCCAGCGTAGTGTCACCGGATTCGACCAACGGCGTCTAAATATGTTGCTTGCTGTCCTCGAAAAAAGAGCCCGTTTCCGGCTGGCGCAGAAGGATGTGTTTCTTAATGTGGCCGGTGGATTGAAGATTGCAGACCCGGCGATGGACCTTGCTGTAGTATCGGCCATCATGTCGAGTAATTTTGACATGTCAATATCCAGAGATACAGCCTTTGTAGGAGAGGTAGGTCTGTCGGGTGAGATTCGCACAGTAACTCGAGTCGATCAGAGAGTGGCCGAGGCCCAGAAACTTGGATTTAAGCGTATAATGGTGCCAAAAGGCAATTTGAAAGGAGTGAAAAGCACTTTTAATATCGAGGTTGTAGAGGTCGGCAAGGTCGAAGAGTGCTTCCGACGACTGTTTGAAAGCAAGTAATCCTGCACCAATGCTCTTGAACCACTACGGCCTTATAATTAGTGAGTTTACGGATATATCATATTTATCAAACTACGGAAAGTTACTTATTTCTACTATATCAAAGCTGCAAATCCTGTGATAAAAGTCTACTGGTTGATAATGGTTAAAAATAGTTACTGAAATTTAAAAAAACATGTAAAATTAAGAGTATTTGGAATTGAGATTCATTCATGCGAAGATGAGATTAGAATAAATTTCGTCAGTCGCGTGATTCGTTGTGTGACCTATCAGACTCGACTGAATCAATCCGGATGCACTCTCATAACCACGTTTTAGTATATGCAGCCCCCTATTCCGGAGCTTTATATCACTCCTGCAAAGGCATAACTATTATGAATGCTCAACCCCATTCAAACGCCTCTGGCGATGTCTCTGGCAATCAATCAATTTGCCCAAATAAGAAAAATTTAGTATATTTGCCGATAATTCCGGAGTCGATGAGCTGCCCCTCCTTATCCCATATGCATAGGTAGCGGCAAGGTAAGTAAGGAGTTGCACATAAAGCTGGAATCTTTTATCCGGAATACACTAAATAATAATATTCTTACATGAAATATATCGGTGCACATGTCAGTGTGTCGGGCGGAGTCGCTAATGCTCCGCTCAATGCACATGGAATCGGAGCCAAGGCTTTTGCGTTGTTTACAGGCAGCTCAAACCGATGGACCTCCAAAGCCATTACCGAACGGGAGGCTGCAACGTTTAAGGAGCGCTGCTCTCTTTACGGATTCACACCTGAAGTCATATTGCCGCACGACAAGTTTTTGATTAATCTCGGTAGTCCTGATAGTGAAAAGCTGAAGCTGTCACGAGCGTCGTTTATTGATGAGATGAAGCGCTGTGAACAACTTGGGCTAAAGATGCTCAATTTTCATCCCGGCAGTCATCTCAACCAATGTGGTATTGATGAATGTCTTGATCGTATTGCCGAATCGATCAACCTCTCCCTATCGCAGACTGAAGGAGTGACAGCTGTGATTGAGACCACAGCTGGCCAGGGCAGTAACCTTGGCCACGATTTCGCTCAAATTGCGCGGATTATCGACCGAACTGAAGATAAAAGCCGGATAGGCGTATGTCTTGACACATGCCATACTTATTCCGCCGGTTATGATTTGCGTTCTCCTGAAGGTTATAAAGAGACATGGTTGAAATTTGATGAGATTATTGGTGCGACTTATCTTAAGGCGCTTCATCTTAATGATGATATGCGCGAGCTTGGCTCACACATTGACCGTCATGCACCTATAGGAGAAGGTACTCTTGGTCAAGATTTCTTCATACGCCTTGTCAATGACCCTCGCTTTGATGACATGCCATTGATTCTTGAAACTCCGGATGACTCGATATGGTCACGCGAGATTGCATGGCTCTACAGTAAGATTAGCTGATGAATACATTATTCTGATATAAACAGGTGTCTTTTGCCACTCTTACGCCGTCAGTAATCGTCAGTCTTTGAGCTGAAAATCCTATATCCGATTGCCGACATCTCAGGTAAAGACCGGTATTCGTTAACCGAAAAATCCAAATTAATTAATACCACCTACTCATGAAAACCAAACCGGATTTAAGCTTCTGGAAGTTATGGAATCTGAGCTTCGGATTCTTTGGCGTACAGATTGCTTACGCGTTGCAGAGTGCCAACGTGTCGCGTATCTTCACCACAATTGGTGCGGATCCGCATGATCTTTCTTATTTCTGGATACTCCCCCCGTTGATGGGGCTTATCGTGCAGCCGCTTGTAGGCATGTACTCTGACAGGACCTGGAATCGCTTCGGTCGTCGTCTGCCCTATCTGATTTTCGGTGCCACAATCGCTGTAATCGTGATGTGTCTGCTTCCAAACGCCGGCAGTTTCCAGTTTACGGTATCAGCAGCTATCTTATTCGGGCTTATAGCACTGATGCTGCTTGATACATCAATCAATATGGCGATGCAGCCTTTTAAGATGCTTGTCGGCGATATGGTCAATGAGAAGCAGAAGGGGCTGGCTTACAGTATTCAGTCGTTCTTTTGTAATGCAGGATCGGTTGTAGGCTATATCTTCCCCCTGCTGCTTGGCTGGATTGGACTGCACAACACGGCCCCATCGGGGGTGGTGCCGCAGACGGTAATCTGGTCGTTTTATATTGGCGCTGCAATTCTGTTGATATGCGTAATCTATTCGCTGATAAAAATCAAAGAGTGGCCACCCAAAGAGTATGCCGAATATAATGGCGGCGGAGAGTCGAAGCAAGGTGACAAGGGCAAATCCAATCTCTTTTCTCTTCTGCTGAATGCCCCCACTACATTCTGGACTGTCGGTATAGTGCAGTTCTTCTGTTGGTTTGCATTCCTTTTCCTTTGGACATACGCCACAAATACTGTAGCATTGAAAGCTTATCAGACACCCACAGTAGAAAGTGTCACCGGTATTTCTGACGGAGCCACCGACTATGAGGGCAAGAATATCTTCGTAAGTAATGCCAGTCTTTCGAATGTACAGGTAGTCAATCACGGCGCCGCAGAAGTGGCAGGGGTGCTTGTCGACGGGGCGTATTATCCTGCTTCTACGGTGGTGGTAAACGGCAATGACACCATTGTTGCCAATCACCTTATCTGTCTTAATGAGGAGGGTGAGGCCAAGACTCGCTTCGATATCGCTCTGTCAGACGTCAAGACACTCAGCATTGACGGCCAGAATTTAGCAAATCCTGAAGGTGTCAAAGTTGTGGATTATCTGTCGCGTCTGCAAGGGCCTGTGACGCTTACTGTAGCTGGAATCGTGAAGCATAATCCTGATGGCACTATGGAAATGGATGAAGTGAGTGACCATCAGATTGCTGATGCGGCGGCCCTCAGCTATACTAAACATGTAGTGCTTAACGCAGCTTCACCCCGATATAACGATGCCGGCAACTGGGTAGGTCTTCTATATGCAGTTCAGGCGTTGGGTTCTGTTGCATGGGCAGTTGTGCTCCCGCGCTTCCGTAGCCGTAAGTTCTCATATGCCCTCTCGCTGCTGCTTGGCGCGGCCGGATTCATTACTTTAGGTATATTTACAAATCCCTACCTGCTCTTCATCAGTTTCGTATTGATAGGTTGCGCATGGGCAGCCATGTTGGCATGGCCATTCACTATTCTCACAAATTCGCTGAAGGGGGGCAATATAGGAGCATATCTTGGATTATTCAACTGCACAATCTGTATCCCTCAGATTATCGCGGCCTTGGCAGGCGGATGGATTCTTTCATTCTTCTCTACTCCAGGCAATGTGGCTCCCGAATACCTGATGATGATTGTGGCCGGTGTGGCTATTGCTATCGGCGCATTCTGTGTGGCTTTTATCAAAGAGGGGAAGTCTTCGCCATCTGATAATAAAGTTATGGCAACTCCCGAGATTTCAGAAACTTTGTGATTCCACATGTTAAAAACAAAACGATTTAAATACGTGAAGGCCATCCTGTTGTGATGGCCTTCATTTTTTCGTCGAGGAGCATATTTCTCCACATAATAAAGGCCGCCTTCACAGGTGGCCTTTACTGATTTTTCATAATACTTTTCGAACTAACCTAACATCATGAAACGATTTATCTTCTTTGCCATTATAACATTCAATGGCGGCTGATGGTTCGGTGGATAGCGAATGCAGTATAATAAATTTTATTCACGGTTCTATTATTGTCGGCGCCAATGTCACGGTGTCTGGGCTAAAAGTTCTACCGACGCAAGCCGGTAAGCGGACACATAAATGCATCCTCTATATATTCCAGCGTGTAGTCATCATATCGTCCCGTGATGAGGGCCACGTCAAACTGATAGTCGTAATCCATAGGCTGACTGCGAAGGTATATGTCGGCTCCGCGGCACAGTTCGCGGATTTTTGTAGGAGTAATTGCATCCCATGGGTCGGAATTCTTGCCATCACGGGCCTTTACTTCAATAAAAATCATGCGGTTGCCTCGCTGGGTAATCAAGTCTATTTCCCCTACACCCTTTGTAGGGTGCCAGTCCCATTCGCGAAGTGGAAGACCTTGCATTATAATATGCCGGGCTACTATTACCTCTGCATATAAGCCCCAGGCTTGAGCGTATTTACGCCGTTCTTCCTTCTTTTTATTGTCAATGATATCTGCGGCGTCTATATCATCTGCCACATCTCGCACTGGCGCAGATTCGCCATAATTGAAATATCGGGAGCCCTCCGGTGTCCCCGGAGGATGCCCTGCTATTTCCTTAAAGCGTTGCCGGAATTGTTCTGGACACATCATGAGCCAGTCAAGAGGAATCGACATCTTATTGAGGTCAAAATGCTTTGAAGCTCATATCAAGTCCCTTCACACTGTGAGTCAGTGCTCCTACAGAAATAAAGTCGACACCTGCCTCGCCATACTGGCGCAGATTCTCGATCGTGATGCCGCCTGACGATTCAGTCTCATACTTCCCTCCTACTATTTCTACAGCTTCGCGGGTAAGTTCTGGTGTGAAGTTGTCGAACATGATGCGGTCTACGCCGCCGCATTTCATTACTCGTCGTATATCGTCGAGACTGCGCACCTCAACTTCGATTCGCAGATTCTTGCCGTTTTCACGACAATAGTCGTTGGCTCGCTGTATGGCCTTTTCAATGCCACCGGCGAAGTCAATATGATTGTCTTTTATAAGAATCATGTCGAAGAGTCCGATACGGTGGTTGGTCCCGCCTCCGCACGCCACAGCTTCTTTCTCAAGCATGCGCATTCCGGGAGTCGTCTTACGTGTGTCGAGCACACGTGTATGGAGGCCTTCCAGCTGCTTCTGATAGAGGGCTGTCATAGTGGCGACGCCGCTCATGCGTTGCATGATGTTGAGCAGAGTTCGCTCTGCGATGAGCAGTGATCTTACAGGTCCTTCGGCAGTGAATACGATATCACCGGGTTTTACGTGTGCCCCATCAGTAATCATTACGTTCACTTTTATTTTTGGGTCGGTCTTTGCCAACACCTTAAGCGCTGCATTAACGCCCGACACGATTCCTTCCTCCTTGATGATTAATCGGGATCTACCCATGGCGTCAGCGGATATTGTGGATAGTGTAGTATGGTCGCCATCTCCAAGATCTTCGGCAAATGCGAGTTCGAGGAGGTCATCTATCAGTTCATCTTTGGTTTTCATTTTGCTATTTGTAGGGTTATTGTTAATTTTGTGTTATATAACCGGAAGCGGGCACTTAGGCTTGCCGCTTCACCAGGCTCATCAGGACTGGCCGGATGGCCGACTGATGGACTCAGGGTGCAGAGCAGAGGGTGCTCTATCTTTTAAATTCAAATGCAAATTTAGCAAAAAATTATGGATATATTACTACTCGTTGTCGGCAAAACAGGCATTTCCTATATTCGCGAAGGGATCTCCGAATATTGCAAGCGCCTGAGCCGTTATCTTCCGTATCAGATAGTAGAACTGCCTGACCATCGCAAGGGGCGCCTTTCCGAGGCTGAACAGAAGGAGGCTGAAGCTGATATGATTCTGAAATCAATTTCCGCGACCGACTATGTTGTGCTTCTCGATGAGCGAGGCCGCGAATATACATCTCGTGAATTCGCAGCCTCGCTCGAGAAAATAATGGGTTCTGGACGTAAGCGCGCCGTGTATGTGGTTGGTGGACCTTACGGCTTTTCGCAACGTGTCTACGACCGTAGTGATGCCATGCTGTCTTTGTCGCGCATGACCTTCAATCATGAAATGGTGCGCCTCTTCTTTACAGAGCAGCTGTATCGCGGAGTGTCTATCCTAAACGGGCTTCCCTACCATCATGACTGAGGCGAGTAAAGCAGCGTCCGATTACACTTATACGTGAAAATACGGCAAGCGCGCCAAGTATTATAAGGTAGATTCCGCTTATATTATACAGTAGGAGACGGTCGTTATGGCCGTATGACGCAGGGTCGGATGAAGCATCGGGGGCGAGAAAGTCTTTGGTGCCAAGGGCCCTTAGAGTTGTCTTCCACACTATACGGCTGTCCTTAAGATAAACCACCGCCGGATTCCCACGCACCACCATCTTGATTTCAGTGTCATCGGCCGTGTAAACAGGATATGCAGCCAGAGAAAGATCTCTCCAGTCGGCTATTTCCTTATGTGTGCCGCTCACTACTGATATCATGTCGATGTCATGTTCTTTTGCCCAAGTATAGAGCGAATTTATCTGCCATGTCGAGGCTACCGATACATCCCTCAGTTCTGGCATGAAAAGAATAAGCTGTGCTCCCTGAGTCTGCATCACATCCGCCGTGACATCATCTTCTCCGTCATCGCTCCATATTCGGAAGGTCGATTCCTGTGAATCACCAGAGTCGGAATTATCTTCCGCACGTTCCGCTTCGGCTGCCTCGTCAGGAATCTCTCTTCTTACAAATGTCCATCCATCCTCTTCTGATGGGAGGTCGTCATTGATTCCATAGCTTTTTTCGACTCCGTTGCGTTCGTATATGAGCTGTATATTTTGAGCCTCGTCATCTTCAATCTCTCCAGCCATATCTTCCGAATCTGCCAGCATGCTGCCTTGGGGATATGGACGAAAATCCAAAAGCGGCTGGTAGATATATCCGCAAAGGCCGATTATCGTGACGTATGCGGCAGATGCGATAAGTGTAATCCATTGCATGTGCGGACGGATAAGCCACTGCAGATACCGATTGTAGTACATCAACCAACCGACCGCTATCGACAGTATTACATTTTTCCAGAATGTAGCCCAATTGGAGATAAGGAGGAAATCTCCAAAGCAGCCGCAGTCGGCCACCGGATTGCAAACAGCGATCCAAAGGGTTAATGGCAGCATGAATCCCATGAAGATCGCCGCGCAGATTGGAGCTGATTTGCGGAAGCATCCTGTGATAAGAAAAAGACCTACGCAAAATTCATATCCGAAGAGTAGGAATGCTCCGGTAAGCAACAGATTCGGATAGTCTGGCAGATGCATCGCTCCCATGTAATCCTGAAGCTTATAGTATGTGCCCCAAGGATCAATTGCCTTGACGAATCCGGAGAATATGAACGTTCCTCCGGTAATAATACGCACAAACCATGTAATGCATTTCAGCGTATTGCTCATATGCTTGAGGCTGTTTTAGAGTCTTCCTCGGCCTCGGATAGTTTGATAAGGGCGAAGATGGCATAGTTAATTATGTCCATATAGTTGGCATCCACGCCCTCTGATATTATCGTGTGTCCGTGATGCGATTCTATTTCTTTAGTGCGGAGCAGTTTCTGCAGGATGATATCTGTAAAGCTGGTGACACGCATTCCGCGCCAGGCCTCATCATAGTCATGGTTCTTGTCAAGCATCAGTGATGTGGCTGATGATATGGCGCTGTCGTATAAGTGCATGGCTTCATGAGGTGGCAACGATTGGCCGGGGCCAAGCCTAAGCTGTATTAATGCCATGGCACAATAATTTACGATGCCCACATATTCAGGCTCAATTCCTTCATCGATTACCCCGGCTCCTCCCTTTTCTTCCAGTGAGCGGATACGGCAGGCCTTAATATAAATCTGGTCAGTAAGCGACATCGGGCGCATTATGCGCCATGATGTGCCGTAATCGAGCATTTTTTTCTCGAAGATGTCGCGACAGCGTGATGTGGCGGCCGCAAATTCAGCTTGTGTATCGTGCATTGTTGTCAGATATGGATTTGTTTGTACCCTCACCGTTTGAGCAACGGTCTATTTTGCGTGCAAAATTACAAAAAATATTTCTTGGAATGAGTAAAATTTACTAAATTCGCAAATTACGTAATTGTACGTCTGCCACTTCCGGTGTTGTGCAGTTGCGCAAAGACAACACAATTAAATGATGCATCACGATAACATACGTTTCCTGGCCGAATGGGAGAAGCCCACGGCTATTCTTATGGCATTGCCACATGAGGATACTGACTGGGCCTATATGCTGGCTGAAATCCATGATTGTTATTGCCGAATGGTCAGGGCTTTTACAGATGCCGGACTTAAGGTAATTCTGCTATGCAAATCAAATCAGATGGCGATGGATGTGCTCGGCAATATCCCCAGGCATGACAATCTTCTGCTCCTTGAAGCTGAATATAATGACACATGGACACGCGACTATGGCCCTCTGTCGGTAGAACGAGGCGGACGTCCGCGCTCGCTTGATTTCGGATTCAACGGCTGGGGACTGAAATTTGCTTCAGATTGCGATAATCTCGTCAATCTGCAGCTGCGCGACAGATTTGTGATTATGCCTGAGCAATATCGTAATGAGCGTGATTTTACTCTCGAGGGAGGCTCTGTGGAGAGTGATGGCAGGGGCACTCTGCTCACTACAACCCGATGTCTCACTTCACCCAACCGTAATGGTGGCAAAAGTAAGAATGAACTAAATGAAATTCTTACCCGGCGTCTCGGCGTCTCCCATGTGCTTTGGCTTGATTACGGATACTTGGCCGGAGATGACACGGATTCCCATATTGACACTTTAGCCCGCATGGCTCCCGGAAATACTATAATATTCACGGGATGCCGTAATATGGAGGATGAGCATTTTGAAGAACTGCTGCATATGCGCGGTCAGCTGATGATGTTCCGTACTCCGGATGGCGAGAACTACAATCTTGTGGAGCTTCCACTCCCGGATCCCATACATGACGACGACGGGCAGCGTCTTCCTGCCACATATGCCAATTATCTTGTGACTGACACGCATATATTCATGCCTGTTTACGGACAACCGGCCAACGACCGGCTGGCGTGTCAGACAATCCGCATCGCTTTCCCTGATCATGAAGTTGTCGGAATCGACTGTCGGGCTCTGATCAGACAGCATGGGTCGCTGCATTGTGCCACGATGCAACTGTATGAAGGATATTTCAATGATGCAGTATTCAGCTGAATGTTGTCATTTACTGGATTCCGGTATATATCGAAGGATAATTGAAGATTCGATTGAGCGACAAACCGTAATCCACTAAAATAATAGGCTCGAAGACTGCATATATTTGAGCACTTACTTGTCTAAACAATATAATGGATATGAATAATGACAAACAACGGAAAGTAAAGGTCGGTATCGTCCAGCATTTCTTCTCTGATGATATAGATTCAAATCGAAGCCGGAATCTCGCAGCAATTCAAAATCTGGCTGATGAGGGAGCGGAACTGATAGTTCTTTCAGAGCTTCATGATTCCCTCTATTTCTGTCAGACCGAGAATGTCGACAATTTTGATCTTGCCGTTGAAATTCCGGGAGAATTTACAGATATCTATGCTGAGGCTGCAAAGAATAGCGGTGTGGTGATTGTCACCAGTGCGTTCGAGCGTCGGGCCCCGGGCCTTTACCACAATACGGCGATAGTGTTTGAAAAGGATGGGTCGATCGCCGGCCAGTATCGCAAGATGCACATCCCAGATGATCCCGGATTCTATGAAAAGTTTTATTTCACCCCGGGAGATCTGGGATTTGAACCTATTGATACGTCAATCGGGCATCTGGGTGTACTCGTGTGCTGGGATCAATGGTACCCCGAGGCCGCTCGAATGATGGCGCTTCGCGGGGCTGAACTTCTTATATACCCTACTGCAATAGGTTGGAATCCTGATGACACAGACGATGAAAAGATGCGCCAGCGTGAAGCCTGGATTACGGTACAACGTGGGCATGCGGTGGCCAACGGTATTCCGATAGTAAGCGTCAACCGTGTAGGCTATGAAGAAGATCCTACCGGCGACACATCGGGGATTGACTTTTGGGGATCAAGTTTTGTGGCAGGTCCGCAGGGAGAATTCCTCATGAAGTGCACTGAGCACGCCGCCGAAGACCGTGTGGTGGAGGTCGATTTGCAACGCTCTGAGAACGTAAGGCGATGGTGGCCTTTCCTACGTGACCGCCGCATTGAGAATTATCATGGGCTTACGCATAGGTTTCTTGATTGATGCCGTAATGTTAAAAGGCTCGTGCATATGAATACTATTAATGTGGTTTGAATTTATAACTTAAGCATGTGTCCAAATTAATTTATACAATATGCGGACTTGTTTTTTAGTCGATTTCGGTGCAGAGTAAAGGAGAATATGAACATATTCGACTGAACGACAAGCCGGATGCTGCAAAAAAAAGAAGCCGCATATTGTATAAAAGATTCCCTTTCAATTACTATCGGTTAAATTTGAGCACTTACTTACGCATATTTATCTCTATGAATAATGAAGTAAATCATGAGTATGAATACAAGGGCATCTGTGTCAATGGATTTATAATGCTACTTGTGATATTTGTCATTCTCCCTGCCGTAGCTGCACTCTGGACATTGTGGCTTGCTGATTTCAGGGCAGTGCAGATTATAGGTCTGGCCATATTTGCGATTATCTTCCTTATAGGTTGTAGTGGCTTCCTCATCCAGCAGCCTAATGAGTCGCAAGTGATGATTTTCTTTGGAAAATATCGTGGCACATGTCATAAAGTTGGTTATTACTGGCTGAACCCTTTCTTGACAAAAAAGAAATTATCGTTGCGCATACGCAACATGGATATTGATCCTATCAAGGTCAACGACAAAGTAGGTAATCCGGTGATGATCGGCATGGTGCTCGTTTGGAGAGTAAAGGATACGTATAAAGTGATTTTTGATCTTGATGCCGCATCGCATTCTGTCGGTCAGGGAGGGAGTGTGCGCACCTCGGTCCTCGATAATTTCGTACGCATTCAGAGTGACGCAGCTTTGCGTGAGGTAACCGGTAATTTCGCCTACGATCCGCAGCCCGATGCTTCTGATGAACTCACACTCCGTGATGGAGGTGAAATTATCAATGAGCTTCTGGAAAAGAAAATTAATGAGCGCTTGGCAATGGCAGGGATTGAAGTCGTGGAAGCCAGGCTAAATTATCTCGCTTATGCACCGGAAATCGCGGCTATAATGTTGCGCCGTCAGCAGGCTTCTGCTATAATAACTGCGCGTGAGAAGATTGTGGAAGGTGCAGTGTCAATGGTAGAGATGGCTCTTCAGCGACTGGAACGTGATAATGTAGTAGAACTGACAGCTTCTGAAAAGGCCACGATGGTAAGCAATCTACTTGTGGTTCTTTGCGGCGATGAGCCGGTCAGTCCGATGGTTAATACAGGCTTGTAAGTATTGAGATTCAATTTGAGCAGATGCAGGGAAATGCAAATTTTTCATAAACTGAATATAATTTATCTATAGACTGCGTCTGACATCAATGTGAGTTTTATAACTTGATAATCGTTAGCAGAATACGCAAACTTTACCGAATCATTGAAATAATTTATAATGGAAAACCAGATTCAGATTGATGGTCTGACTTTAAATTATACTGACACCGGATGTCCCGATGGACATCCGGTAATAGTGATGCACGGATGGGGTTGCAATCTATCGACCGTGCAATCCATATCGGCCATACTCGAACCCGGTATGCGAGTGCTTTCGCTTGATCTTCCCGGACATGGTAAAAGTCAGGAGCCTCCTGCTATATGGGGTGTGGAGGAATATACACGGTTGGTTGAGAAATTCATCGCCTTACTTAATCTGAAACGGGTAAGCCTTATCGGCCACAGTTTTGGCGGACGGATAAGTATATTGCTTTCTTCTCGCCAAGAGTATATCGACAAAGTAGTGCTTGTGGATGCGGCAGGTGTAAAACCTCGGCGTAAATTCAGTTACTATATTAAAGTATATTCTTACAAAATCCTAAAACATCTGCTCCCACTTATGCTCGGCAAGCAAAAGGGAGGAGATGTTCTTGAGTCTTATCGCCGCCGTAGAGGCTCGGCTGACTACGGTAATGCGTCACCTATGATGCGCGGCATTCTCAGCAAGTGTGTCAACGAAGACCTCACGTCGGTCATGCAGTCAATCAGGGCTTCTGTTCTTCTTATATGGGGGAAAGAAGATTCAGCCACTCCCCTTTCCGATGCGCATATAATGGAGAAGCTAATTCCGGATGCCGGACTTGTGGCCTTTGATGGGTGCGGACATTACAGCTTCCTCGACAATCCTTTCGGATTCCGCAATGTTCTTGTGTCATTCTTTAAGGCAGAACTGTCGCAACGTAAGTAGAAAGCGTTTAGCACAGCAGTAACACTGTCAAATGCTATTAAGCAAATTCAATGTATGTGAGTGTTAAAATTTGATTTATACATTATGCGAGCTTGTTGTTAGTCGATTCTGCTGAAGAGCAAAGAAAAATTTATTCGCCAGAGCGGAAACCAGGAAGCAGCAAGGAAAAGCCGATTGTAAATAAAATTTACGTTCACTTACTCTCATTTGAATTTGAACACGTATTTATTAATCAAATTATATATTATAAACACAGTCGCTCACATGTGGCTGCCTATATCATAAGATGATGTTTTTCGTAATTGCCGCCTATATAGTGTGCGGCGTCTATATGCTTCTGAATTTCAAGAGCGACTTACATATGCTCCAGCAGAACAGTTATCGTATCAGCCGTTACTGGCGATGGCTTGAGCATGGCAATTTTCTTCCGGCCCGCAAGATGGTGGCCATCGCTCTGATTTTTCTATTGATGTCGACACTGTTGCATTCTACGCTTAATGTGCTGATTGCGGCTATCGCATCGCTGGTGATGAGCCGCCCTATTCTTACTGCAAAACATAAGAAGCCGCTTGTGTTCACGCCGCGTGTGAGGCGTATCTATTCGGTCTGCGCCATGCTTGCGCTGGTGGCCGCCGTGCTTACTGCAGTGTTTTGCGGTATGCCGGGTGATAAGGTCGGTTTTTATGATGGCCCGGCATTTACGGTGTCGGTCATGATGCTGGTTACGGTAGTGTCGCCCCTTATCGTGATTGCGGCAGTGTGGCTGCTCCGTCCTGTGGAGGCTCATATCAATCGCCGCTACTGGAATGAAGCCCGCGATATACTTAAGTCAATCCCGTCCCTTAAGGTGGTAGGCATCACAGGCTCTTACGGCAAGACTAGCACTAAGCATTATCTGCATACCATACTGTCAGAACAGTTTGAGACCCTCATGACCCCCGGCAGCTACAACACTCCGATGGGTGTGATCCGCACCGTGCGCGAGATGATGAAACCCTACACTCAGGTATTTATTTGCGAGATGGGGGCTAAGCAGAAGGGTGACATCAAGGAAATCTGTGATCTGGTTGACCCTGCGTGCGGCATAATCACAGCCGTCGGACCCATGCATCTTGACACATTCGGTTCGATTGAGTGTGTGCGCGACACCAAATTTGAGCTTGCCGATGCCATCCCGCCTGAAGGGTTTGTGGTCGTCAATAATGATTTCGCGCAGGCGGCTTCGCGTGAAGTGCGTAATACGGAGTGTCTGCGTTATGCGGTCAACAATACCGAAGGGGCCGCTTATCGTGCCGAAGATATCGTATACTCCCCCGAAGGCACTACCTTCACGGTAGTCACACCCGAAGGGGAGCGCATACCGTTTGTGTCGTCGCTTGTAGGAGAATGCAATATTTCCAATCTTGTAGCCGCCATTATAGTAGCCATGCGTCTGGGTATGGCTGCCGACCGTATCCAGCTTGGAGTGCGACGCATCCAGCAGGTAGAGCACCGTCTGAGCGTAAAACGCACCCCCGGAGGTGTCACCATTATCGACGATGCCTTCAACAGCAATCCCGTAGGTTCGAAAATGGCACTCGAAGTGCTCGGTACATTCAAGGCCTCCGGTCGGCGCATATGCGTCACCCCCGGCATGATAGAATTGGGTGCTGAGGCTGAGGAACTCAACGAGCAGCTCGGTCGGCACATTGCCCATAATGCCGATATCGCAATTATCGTCAATGAAGTCAACCGCGATGCGCTCGTTAAGGGTATCCTTGATGAAGGCTTCGACAAGTCCCGGCTTCATACCGTGACAGACTTTACCGAAGCCCAGCGCCTACTCTCCACCCTGCTGCGCCCCGGCGACACGATCCTTTACGAGAACGACCTCCCCGACAGCATTCGCTGACCCACCCCTTGTTTACACATATGCAAATACCTCCGCCCAATTGACTGTCAGTCAGGCGGAGGTATTTACATATATTGCTGTCCGGTAAAACTTTGACATGATAGGAAATGGACTATTTTTATCTCATACAGCATGAAACAGACTCGTATAGATGTCTTTTAAGGGCTTTTTGATGCTTAATGCTACCAATTTCACATCGCCTCAAATGACAAGCCCTTTTTCGTAAAACAGGTGTAACTTATTATATTTGTAGAGAATATATGATTTTGTCTTTTTTTACCGGACAGCAATAATTTACATATTGTATGTATCTTTCCTGTGTTCTGAATTGGTTCGATTATTCGTGAACACATACTTGTCAAATATATATACCATGATTCACGAGGGCAGAAACTCGACATAATTTAATTTATTGCTGTCCGGTAAAAAAAGACAAAATCATATATTCTCTACAAATATAAT
>ERZ778515.879-NODE-879-length-24154-cov-5.978920_pt1 | contig 24154 bp, 24 predicted proteins | sample MGYA00510343_ERZ778515 | MGnify/ENA primary metagenome ERZ778515 (study PRJEB29527, sample SAMN07138965) | mouse gut metagenome | material: feces | host: mouse | place: China:Nanjing | collected 2016-01-25 ...
CCCGCGGTCTCGACCTTGGCAAGGTCGCGCGTTACCAACTACGCCACTATCGCATCTTATATTTTGTTCACCATTCCTGTGAACAAAATATATTCTACTATGCTATCAGCCATTTGTCAACTAATATTTTAACTTTTTTATAAGAATGTTATTGCAATTTGTTACTTTTCACACCTGCACCAAAATGTCTGCTCTATGACATTTTGTGTGCGTCAACTGTTGCAATTCACACAAAATCAGCTTAAATAAATATGAACTCTGGCATGGAGGTGAATTGTAATTACAATTCAGTCTTAGGACTTTGCACTAACTGCAAAGTCCATAAAATAACTATACGGCTAAAGGTCAAGTCACCACAAAATCAAATCAACAATCCAACTACTATAGTATTTATTCTAGTGCATTTTTATATTTCACACGATAGATACGATACAGAGATTCATAGATGCGTTCTTTGGAGATGGTTCCATCAGACACTGCCTGCAAAACCCCTTTGTATGCTTCCTGATACTCTGCAGGCTCCAAGAGCAAATCTGCCCCTGCCTGAATTGCAGCAACCGCTGCTTCCGCGGAACTGTAATTGTCCGCTACAACACTGTCACTGAGAGAATCTGTTATCACCACTCCATTAAATCCCAACGTCTTTCTTAATAAATCTTGTATTACAACAGCCGAAAATAGTGATAGTGTATCATCACCAGTAATACCATTTGCCTTACTATGTGAAACCATAATGCAGTCCACACCACTTTTTATTGCCGCATCATATACCATAAACTCATTGTTCTTTAATTCTTCTAATGATTTGGATTCTGCTGCTATTCCAGGAAATTTCAACAAAGTTGCACTGATTTCCGCAGACTGAATCGCCTGAACAGATGCATTTACCAACAGTGCTGTAACAGATGTATCAGTACTAAATGCATTTTCTTCTGAGGATACTTCTGCCACTGGTGCCAAATTCATATTAATACCATAAGAACTTAGCTTTGCCGCAATGCTTCCATATGCCTGAACCACACTATCTGCGTCTGTAAGTTTTGCAGCTTTTGGTGTTTCTTCCAAACCAAAGGTAGTTGTCCCACACTCCACTTGCACAACTGTAAAAAGTGGGTATTTTGAAAATCCCCTTGTATTGGTAAGCATCTCTGTAAATTGTTCCTGTGATTTGAAATTTTTTGCTGTATATATTACCCCACCAACAGGATTCTCAGTGATAGCTGTCTGCGTTCCCTCTCCTGCCTGTATCGCTGTCTCAACGCCCGTAATCGATTCTGGAGATACAATAAACATTCCAGCAACCATTTCCTCTATTGTCATTTCTTCTAATAGAGAATCGACAAGCTGTTTAAGCTGGTCCTCCGCTATCGGTGACGCATAGCCTTCCTCATATTGAACTCCACTGTCTTGTGTTTCTGCATCCTCTATCTCGTTGTCTGCTTCCTGAGATGCATTGGATTCTGCTTCCTCGATAACTCGATTGACTTTGTCATTGTATTTATTTACATAGTCAATAATATATCTGACACCAAAATATCCCGCTATCAATATCAGCACAATAAAAATAAGCAACGTCATATAAGCCAATATTTGATTGCGCACACGTCTGCGTCTTCTTTTCTCCCTGTTTATCTTTTCCTCTCTCATATCGTTTCGATAATTAGGTCAAAGGATACTTGTCGGTAAGCGACTGTACAATATCCCTTGCGCCTGCAATACCATTCTCCTGATTCTTTATCACCATGGCAATCGCCTCTGCAATCTGCTCCATATCATCTTCTTTCATGCCGCGGCTAGTCACAGCCGGAGTTCCAAGCCGAATCCCACTTGTGACAAACGGTGATTTCGGATCATTCGGAATTGTATTTTTGTTGCAAGTAATATGCGCCTCATCCATAAGCTTCTCAACAGCCTTTCCTGTGAGATCATACGTTGTGAGGTCCACAAGCATCAAATGATTGTCTGTACCGCCTGAAACTATCTTAATATCCCGACTAATCAGCCCTTTGCAAAGTGCCTGCGCATTTTTCACAATCTGCTGTTGATATTCCTTAAATGCATCCTGCAATGCCTCTTGGAAGCAAACTGCCTTCGCTGCAATCACATGCATCAATGGCCCTCCCTGAATCCCTGGAAAAATCGCCTTATTAAAATTATATTTTTCTGCTGCTTCTTTGTTGGCAAGAATAAGACCGCCACGAGGGCCCCTTAAAGTTTTGTGTGTTGTTGTTGTCACAACATCCGCATATGGAATCGGACTTGGATGAAGTCCGGCTGCCACTAGACCAGCTATATGCGCCATATCCACCATAAGCACAGCACCAACTTCATCGCAAACTTCACGAAAACGCTTGAAATCAATCGTTCTAGCATATGCACTTGCACCTGCAATAATCATCTTCGGTTTACATTCCAAAGCAAGTTCCCGCATTTTATCATAATCGAGAAATCCATTGTCATCCACACCATAAGCAACCACATTAAAATATTTACCAGACATATTTACAGGTGAACCATGTGTAAGGTGTCCACCATGGTCTAGATTCATGCCCATAATGGTATCTCCGGGCTGTAAAACGGCAAACTGTACTGCCATATTTGCCTGTGCACCGGAATGTGGCTGAACATTCGCATAATCACATTGAAACAATTGTTTAGCGCGTTCTATCGCAAGGTTCTCCACAACATCTACACATTCGCATCCGCCATAATATCTTTTTCCCGGGTATCCCTCGGCATATTTATTTGTCAGTGGACTGCCCATCGCTGCCATAACTGCCTTGCTAACCCAATTCTCAGAAGCAATCAACTCAATATGGCTGTTCTGCCGCTCCTGCTCTGCCACAATGGCATCTGCAATCTGGGAATCTGCTTTTTTTACTTCATCAAGTGAATACATGAATCTCTCCTCCGTATATACATTTTAATCTATTTTATTAGTATGACCACATACTGCAAATTACTGTTCACATCCCATCAATTTTAGTACAATTTCGTTCATCGAGTATATAAACGCCAACATACTTGCACGCAAAATGCAAAGAATACGCATTTTAATGGACAAGTGAACCCGTTATAAAACATTGAAATTCCTATGCGAAATTATCATATACAATTTTTCACCTTGCGGTCATATACGTTGCTTATCGTAAATGATAAACACTCTATTCGCGATAAGCATCTACGACTGTAAAGTCTGTATAGAGTATAACCGTTTTTTTACAATTTTACAAGAGTTAATTAAAGTGGAAAATCCTCTGGCAAAGTTTATATCCATCTACTGAAATCTTCCTGCCCAATTTTCCTGGAAGGTTCATCGCATTACCGAGAAGCCCCATGCGAAGACGAACCCATAACAGCTTGTCCTCTGTCTTAATATATTCCCAAAGTTCTTTCTTCTTTTCCAGATTTTCTTCCAACTCTGAACGAATTAAAAGCACAGAAGACACCGTCGTAATAATATCAAGATAACTAACCATATACTTTCTTACCTTACCGTTGGTCAAAATATGCTGTTTTTCTGCTACATAATAATCCACCAACAGTTTATTCACTCTAATTTGCTGATCGATTCTACTAATCATAACCTGCTCATTTACAGACTGATCTACCCTTCCAATAAAATAACGATAGAAATTTACATCCATATAGTACATTGTTTTTACATATGGAAGCGGGTGAAACACAAAAATATTATCCACATAAAATGTATTCTCTGGCAATTTTAATCCACAGTCTCGCAACAGATTGGTTCTGTAAATGACAGAGTGCATCAAAATATATTGCCCTACTCTAAAATGACGCACATCCTTCCATGTAAAAATTTCATCCTGCGGTAACGCATGATGATACTTCATAACCTTCTTGCGTTTTTCTCCTTCTTTTTCATAGACAAAATTGCTGACAAACATATCAATAGACTTTCCACTTTTCAACAATTCTTTCAGTTTGTCCAAAATCTGAATATAGGCGCTTTGACTCACCCAGTCATCACTATCTACTACTTTAAAATACAACCCTTTTGCCTGTTCAATTCCCACATTTACAGCAGAACCATGTCCGCCATTTTCTTTATTTACCACCTTTATTATTCCTGGAAAACGCTCTTTGTACTCCTCCGCTATATCCATTGTATTGTCACTAGAGCCATCATTTACAATAATAATCTCCACATCTTCTCCTCCCGGAAGCAGAGAATCGATACACTTTCGCATATATGCCGCCGAATTATAGCAAGGTATCGCTATCGATAATAATTTCATAATCTACTCCTATCTCCAATCAATTATCTAAGTCGGTTACACTCAAAACGCTCTATTGTCATAAGACAATTTTTTATCTCATTATAGCGCGTTTCAATATCGCCCTCTTTTATCTCTGTGTCAAGACTAACAGCCATTGTATCAATCATAGCGTCTGTAATTCTTGGATGAAGCGCACTCAATATTTGCAATTTTTTCTCATAGGTATCTGCATCCAAAAACTCCACAAGTCCTTGATCTAAGGTAAACCCTTCTTCTTCTCCAGAGACTTGAACACACGTTTCGTTTCTCTGTGTTTCTGGCAAAACAGTATTCTGATCTTCTGGTGCTGATTGCATTTTGCCTCTATTCAACACCCTAGTAAGCGTTTCCGAAGACGTTTCCTTTTGATTTCCCGCATTCTCCTCTCCCCGAATATCAATCTTCTCAAAGCGGTAAAGTTGTGTTTCATTCGGATATTTTCTGGCGTCTATTTTACTCATAAACATCTCAAGCGGGCGCACATAGACCTCATAAGGTGCATAGAGCTGCTGATAGACCACCATCTTCATGCCATTCTCAGAATGGCGCGCCAGCGTAATAATCTGATAAATATTTCCTTTGAAATGTCTGTAAATTTCCTGCGGTCTTGGATTTGGCCTCATGCTGCAATCATACCTTTCTTCTTTACAATTCTTTACAGTTATATGTTTCTTTATTATAATAAACTATTTTCCCTGATTTGTCATTTATTATCAAAAAATATCTCTTACAATCTATAAAAATAAGCCGGAACTATTCACAAACATATGAAAATGTTCAGAACTGCAAAACCTTATTCCCATTCTCCTAAAATCCAATTGGGTTATCTACAATTTAGTTTAAACGTGCGAAAATCCTGCTTCTCTATGCAAAAAGCTTTCAAATACGATTGGAATCCCCGCACTGCTTAATGCTTCTACATCACGATAAATAGTTCTTGTGGAAACTTCAAATTCAGCTGCTAATTCAGGCGCCGTAGCACGCTCTCTGTCTAAAAGATAATATAACATTTTGAATAAACGACTATCTAACATCACTCCACCTTCCAAAATAAGAATATCACAAAGATCTTGATATAACTTGACACAATATACAGTTATTAAGCTACTAATATCACTCTATTTTTCATATATAAAATAAAAGTATAGAAAATTTTTATTATTTCTTTTTTATTACCAAAAAAATATATTTTTGCAATAAATATAACTTTTATGTCTATTGCGTGTTATTGTTATTTTCTCAAGGATTACCCCTTGTCACAATATGCTTGATATAATATGATAAAAATAGTGATGAGTTCTACTCATTTTTTACTTTATTACATAAATTGTAATTGTTGAAATCAGAGAATTTGCCATCGGATATTAATTATAGACAGTTACAAAAAATAAAAAAGGAGACTCAGGCAATATGAAGGAGCGTTTTGAATTTGAAGGCACTTCCACCGGTGAATACCGTGAAGGTCTCTATGTAATGTATGACGGGAAAGAATACCCTGCCATGTATCTAGGAGTTGGACGATTTGTACTCTACTCAGATACAGCAGACGAGAATTTCACATTTCCAACGCAGGACGGCAGATATCTGTTACAGACAGACCTGCGCGATGAAAATCTCACGCGTGCATGTTCGATACGCATGGTTGGTATCATGAAAAACCGCTATGAAAGTGTCATGATACGCAATATTCTTAAAGAGGGGGTAATCGTTTCCACTTACAATCCCCGACTTGGTTTTGAATTGGGATTAAAGCCAATAAAAAACCTTGGATTTACAGGTCTTATTGACAGAAAACTTTTAATTGGTATCTATGAGGAACGCGATTACCTCTGGAACCCTACACTTGCCATCTGTTGTACACTCTGTCAAGTTACAGGAACCAAAGACAAAGACTCATGGTATGTCGAAAACGATCGTATGACTCAATTTTATACGCTGCAATCTAAAACCGAGTAGGAATTTAATCCTACTCGGTTTTTATATACACGGACACCCAAGTGAAATTTATCAGCAGAAGTTTATGGGTGTCCAGCGCGCGTAGGGGAAGATGACACTTCCCTACGCGATTTAATTCTTATTTTTATTTTGTTATCTCAATTCTACTGAAATGCAACTGGGCGCCCTGTCTGCGCAATTGCAATATAAGTCTTTCCCTCATTGAGCTGAATCTCATTTCCAAAATCATCATAGTATACAGTTGGCGTATAGTCACCAGCTTTCTGCCATGTAACGTGGATGCATTTTCCCTTTGTAAAATAATAGCCATCCTCTGTGTTATCAATATTTTGGAAATAGAGATATCCCTTATCATCAAGTTTACACCACTTTGTATTCTGAACAATCACGTTTGCAAACTTAAGCTGCTGTCCGTTTAACCCATCTGTCTGTGGCTTTCCATGAATGTTCTTATAATACATGCCATCTGTGGGATTGTATGTAAACGCACTCTTTGTATAAGGAAAAATTAGAGAAAGGTCAATTGCGTTTGCTGTCGCAGCCGCTGCACCATACTGTTCAAGTGTATTTCCACCATCTGCAAATGTAAAGTGTTTTGGATTATAAAATCCCTCTCTGATGTTAACAGAGTATCCAAGACCTGCACATGCATTGATAATATTAGGTGCGTTGGTATATGCATTGTGTGGTGCCTTTCTGTCAGAAGTTCTATAAAATGCCCCAGCACCAGGAGCACCACCACCAGTACCATACTGATTTGTCCCTGATATATTATTGATGTCTGGTGCAGTAATTCGGTCTTGCATATAAAATACACCGCCAAAGTGAATGATAATTGGGTCCCACTCTGTCGCTTCTGGAAGATAATATGCTCTGCAGCTTCTGACATTTCCAATCTTAGAAAGTCCTGTCCAATTGCTAATCACAGCCATCTGCCTAGAAATTTCTCCCTCCTCCATAATCTCATACAGAATATCAGCGTTACTGATACCATAGGAAGGTTGTGCCACTTTATCTGTCGGCATCATCACAGCAATTGGTCTAACAACTGATTGCTCTGCTGGAATCCACTCATTTGTATACACACTTCTAACATATCCTGGCAATGCCTCATCTGCTTTTACCTGTGATGCAGGCAGCACACCATTTGCTGACATTCCTGCCAGTGTCACAGCAGCCAACATCACAGCGGCTGCTCTTTTTAAGATTCCTTTTTTTGATTTCATGTTCCATTTCATCATTTTTCTTCATTCCTTTCTTACTATTTCATTCAAGAATGCTATTGGCATTCTTGTTATGTGCGTGTCTTCTTTGGCTGAGATAAAACTCTTGCCTTTGCCTGAACTTTTGTTGGACTGACATCATGTTCTTCTTTAAACCGACTGATTACATCCATAAATGCCTGTCCAAACTTATCACATTTTGCCTGACCCACTCCTTGAATCTCAAGCAATTCAGCACGTGAGACTGGCAAATACGTACTCATTTCTTTCAAAGATTTATCTGTAAAAACAACATATGCTGGAACTTGTAATTCTTTTGCAAAACGATTGCGTAAAAGTCTAAGCTGTTCGTATAATTCTGGATTATTAAAAGTTGCCTTTTTTTTGCTGCCGACTGCGACAAGAAGTCTTCCACTATCAGTTACATCAGCATTATATATAGGTTGATTCCTCTGTCTTGTCTGCATATTTTCTGCCTGTGGTTTTCCAATACAATTTCCACAACTTCCACAATACTGCTCTGCCTTCTCTCCAAAATAGTTCAGCATATATTTACGGTAACAGAACTTCGTATGACAATAAAACACCATCTTTTTAAGTCGCTCTCTGTCTTTCTCTATTACAGAAGCCAGCGTTTCCTCATCTAATTCTTCATTATCGCGACTATTCTCTATAAAAAACTGATTGATATGTACATCCTGTGAACTATACAATAAATAACACTCCGCCTTTTCCCCGTCACGTCCTGCACGTCCTGCTTCCTGATAGTAGCTCTCCATATTTTTAGGCATATTGTAATGTATCACAAATCGAACATCCGGTTTGTCAATTCCCATACCAAATGCATTTGTAGCTACCATAAGCTGTGTTCTATCCGAGGTAAATTCCTCCTGACTTCTACGTCGCTCATCATCCATCATTCCCGCATGATATCTGGACACTTCCAGACCACGTTCAGCCAACATCTCATATACTTCTTCCACCAGTTTTCTGGTAATACAGTAAATGATACCACTCTCACCATAATGTGTGCGAAGTATTCGCATTAGTGCTGTCTTTTTATCCTTTGCGTGAAGTACAAAAAAGCTTAAATTTTTTCTGTCAAAGCCTGTTGTAATCACTTTGGGATTTGACAGTTGTAATAGACGCACGACGTCTTGTTGAACTTCTCTGGTCGCCGTTGCCGTAAAAGCCCCCACTATTGGGCGTTTTGGCAGCCTTCTAAGAAATTCCTCAATCTTGAGATAACCTGGTCTGAAATCTTGCCCCCACTGTGACACACAATGCGCCTCATCCACACTGACAAATGAAAAATTTGCATGAATGGCAAATTCAAGAAACGATTCTGTCAAAAGTCGTTCTGGAGCTACATAGATAATCTTATACTTTCCTTTTCGCGCATAGTCAAGTGCCTTAAAATACTGCCCCTGTGTGAGAGAACTGTTGAGATATGCCGCATAAATACCTGCCTGATTCAGCGCCGCAACCTGATCTTTCATCAAGCTAATCAATGGGGAAATCACCAATGTAATCCCATCAAACATCAGTGCTGGCACCTGATAACAAATAGACTTTCCAGCACCAGTTGGCATAATGCCAAACACATCATTTCCCTCCAAAATGCTATCGATTAATTCCTCCTGTCCATCTCGAAAAGAGCTGTATCCAAAATAGGTCTGTAAAACCTCGTATTTATTCTGCCCGTTCATATTTAATATTCTCTTTTTTCTGATATAATTCTATCGCTTTCTGCACGCGCTGTCGAACGATATTCTCCTGAAACGGTTTCTGTATGTAATCGACAACAATATCATAAACACTTACTTTATGGATATTGCTTTCGTTCATATTGGAACTGATAAGTATCACTGGCACATTGTAGAGTGATGTCTCTTTCATGTATTTAAGCACTGCAAATCCATCACACACAGGCATCACAATATCCAAGAGAACTGCCACCACTTCATCACGACTCTCTCCTAAAAATTCAATTGCCGCTCTGCCATCTTGACACTCTGCAATATCATATTCCCCCTCAAAAATACCCCTTAAAACATATCTGTTGATGGCTTTATCCTCCACTATCAACATTTTCTTTTTCTGATTCTTGTCATGAACTTTCTTTCTTCTACTCATCTGCAACCCACATCCCTCGAATGTCCACTGATCATAATGTATATTATTTTACTGAATATTTATTGTTTTTCTTTACCGCTTTTCTAATTTTTGCTTTAAGTCGCTGAAGCGCATTGTCTGTAGACTTTTCATCTCTCGACAGCACTTTTGCTATCTGTGAATATCGCATTCCTGTCATATACAAATCAAGTACCTGCTTTTCAAAAGCACTTAGTTCTCGCTCAATGATTGCCTCTATATCTGCCACATTCTCTCGGTCTATTATAAGCTGTTCTGGATTCGTTTCTACTGCGGATGCAATCACATTTACTAATTCTGTGCTATTTCCATCTCCCTCCGCCTCCGACATGTCAGCATACAGCGAAATATAGGTGTTGAGTGGCGCATGTTTTTCTCTGCGTGATGCCTGTACTGCATTGTACATCTGGCGAGAGATACACAAATCTGCAAAAGTATAAAAACTAGCATCTCTCCCCACATCATAATCTCGCACTGCTTTAAAAAGTCCAATCATTCCCTCCTGTATCAAATCGTCATTGTCCGCACCAAGTATGTACATGGACTTTGCTTTTTTTCGCACCAGATATTTATATTTGTTCATAATATAATCTGTTACTTGCGTTTCCCCATCGCGCAATCTATCGATTAATTCCTCATCCTTCAGCATCTCATATATGCTAGGCATATTTGTCTATCCTTTCTATCATTGCATCCGCTGTCGAACAATCTCATAGGCAAGCACACCCGCCGCAACAGATGCGTTCAGAGAATCAATTTCTCCTTTCATAGGAATCGATGCTATAAAATCACATTTTTCGCGGACAAGTCTTCCAACGCCCTCCCCTTCACTTCCGATTACAAGACCAATCGGACCTTTCAGGTCAAGTTGATACATTGTCGTACCATCCATATCTGCACAGACAAACCATAATCCTTCTTTTTTAAGTTCCTCTATAGTCTTTCCTAAGTTGGTAACCTTAGCTACTGGCGTGTAGTTTAACGCCCCTGCAGAGGTTCTGGCGACGGTTGCTGTAAGTCCTGCTGCCCGATTCTTTGGAATAATAATTCCATGTGCTCCTGCCAAATTTGCTGTACGAATGATTGCCCCCAGATTATGAGGGTCCCCAATATTGTCTAACAAAATGATAAACGGCGGTTCATTTTTGCTGTGCGCTGCTGCCAGAATATCTGCTACGTCCGCATATTCATAAGCCGCTGTGTATGCAATCACTCCCTGATGTTTTCCTGTCTCACTAAGCTGATCAAGTCGTTCCTTTGCGACAAACTTTATCATGGTATCCTGTTTTCTAGCTTCCCGCTTGATTGTCTGTATTGGGCCATCTTGTGTACCATCCTGTATGAACAGCCTATCTATTGGCTTTCCTGCACGAAAGGCTTCTATCACAGCATTTCTTCCCTCAATCACAAATTCCCTATATCCCATGTAGTTTTTAACCAATATCCTTTCCTATCATTCTATCTGTACAGAGTCCATTGCCTGCCGAACAATCTGCAATATCCTCGCAGTGTCTTCTTTTAGAAAAAGATATCCGCAGAGCGCTTCAAATCCTGTCGCTTTTCGATAATCTGCAAGACTGGCATTTTTTGCAGAAGAATGAATTTTTGTATTTTTTCCTCTCCGATAAATATCCTGTTCTTCCTCAGTAAGACTTTCGTACACTGCATCAATCAACTGCGCTTGGGTCTGCGCACAAACAATCTTTGTTGTATGTTTGTGCAGCGTGTTCGCTGCCCGCTGTCCCTTCTCCACAATCAATGTCCTTACAATAATCTCAAACACTGCATCACCAATATAGGCCAGTGTTAGGGGCGAGTATGTCCTGATATCAATCTCTCCGCCACCAAACGTTCTGTGTATCTGCGCAAGCAGCCCCCTATTCTCTAAGCCTTCTTCCATTTGACACCCTCGCGTGTATCCTCCAATACAATACCTTTCTCTAACAATTCACTGCGAATCGCATCTGCCTTTGCAAAGTCTTTTTCCTTTTTTGCCATCTTGCGTTCTTCAATCTTTGTGAGAACATAGCTCTCCAACGCTGTATCAATCGTATTGTCCGCCTCTCTTGTTGCATGTGCAGTTGTAAGATTCAAAGAAAGAACCTCATCAAAACTTTCTGCCAATGCATGTTTGGTTGCATCAGACATGTCATCTTTAAGCATATCATAAAGAATCGTAACTGCCATAGAAGAATTGAGGTCATCACAAAGTGCTGACTCAAATTTTTCTCTGTAATAATCAAATCTTTCCTTATCAACTGTACCATTTTGGTCCAGCGTTCCAATCTTTTTAATCAGTTTGTCATAAGCTGCACTCATATTGTCAAGTACTTCATAAGAAAATTCAAGCGGTTTGCGATAGTGGGACTGCAAACAAAACAGACGATACACAATCGGATCATACCCTTTTGACTCCAACAGTGATACTGTTAGAAAATCACCATTCGACTTACTCATTTTTCCAGTTTTTTTGTCATTTAAATGATGCACATGAAACCAGTAATTGCACCACTTATGCCCTAAATATGCCTCGCTTTGCGCTATCTCGTTTGTATGGTGCGGAAAAATATTGTCCACACCGCCACAATGAATGTCCATGTACGCACCAAGATGTTTCATACTAATGCAAGAGCACTCAATATGCCATCCAGGATATCCTATTCCCCACGGACTGTCCCACTTCAATTCTTGATCTTCAAATTTAGACTTTGTGAACCACAGTACAAAATCACTTCTATTTTTTTTGTTTGCATCCTCGTTCACATCTTCACGCACACCAACCAACAGCTCATTTTCGCTCTGTCCAGATAATACATAGTACTCGTCAAGCTTGGAAGTATCAAAATAAATATTTCCGCCGCTCTCATAAGCATAACCTTTCTCGAGTAAAACTTCAATCATATGGATAAATTCTGCAATACAATTTGTTGCTGGTTCCACCACATCTGGCTTCTTAATATTAAGTTTACCACAATCGCTAAAAAATGCATTGGTATAAAATTCTGCAATCTCCATAACTGTCTTGTGTTCTCTCTTTGCTCCTTTGAGCATTTTATCCTCACCAGTATCTGCATCACTAGAAAGATGTCCCACATCTGTAATATTCATAACACGTTTGACATGATAGCCAATATATCGCAACGTCTTCTCTAATAAATCTTCCATGATGTAGCTTCTCAGATTACCAATATGTGCGAAATGATACACTGTCGGTCCGCAAGTGTACATTGCAACTTTCCCTTCTTCGTTTGGGATAAACTGCTCCACCTTCCTTGTCAGTGTATTATACAAGGACAATTTGTTCTCCATCTTCTCTCAAAACCTCCATATATTATGTATCTTTATAATTCTGTCCTTTTTCTTTCTTCTCTAATTGCTTAATCTTCTGTTCAAGTTCCAGAATGCGATTGGTCATCTCACTGTTTGCGCGCTGCAAATTTCTGATATCCTCATTGACTGGATCAGGAAGATCGGTCTGATTTAAATCCTCACGCACAAGCTTTTGATTATTGCGTTTTACAATCCTGCCTGGTACTCCCACCACAGTACAATTCGGCGGAACTTCTTCAATAACAACACTCCCTGCCCCTATTTTAGAATTTTCACCGATTTTAAAAGAACCAATAATTTTGGCTCCCGCACTAATCATAACATTATCCCCAATTGTCGGGTGTCGCTTTCCGTGTTCTTTTCCCGTACCGCCAAGCGTGACTCCCTGATAAAGTGTAACATTGTTGCCCACCACTGCTGTCTCACCAATTATCACACCATTTCCATGGTCAATAAAAAAGTTTTCGCCAATCTCTGCTCCCGGGTGAATCTCTATCCCTGTCTTTCTAACCGCACGCTGCGATATCCATCGCGCCCAAAAATAATGTCCACTTTGATATAATCTATGTGCCACTCGATAGTGAAGCATTACTTTGAAGCTCGGATACAAAAAAACCTCCATATTGGAATGAATTGCAGGATCGCGCTCCCTTATAACCTTTATCTCGTTTTTCACACTTTTAATAAATCCCATTCTGTGCCTCCATTGAGACTGTATCGTTTAGTTTAAATTATGTCAATATTTTAATTTGGCTTACAATTCTTTTCATAACAGTTCAGCCTTTAGCTTTCTGATACAAACATCAAGCCATTCATAATCGTTTCTCAATATAAAAATTATATACCATGGTTTGTGTCTCAACCACTATACGATTTAACGGACTTTGCAGTAAATGCAAAGTCCTGAGCCAAACTATATATTTTTTTCCAAATTAACAGCGGTGTTGAGTGCAATCTCCATCATCTGCGTAAAAGAATTTTGCCGCTCCTGTGCAGTCGTCTCCTCACCTGTCACCAAACTGTCTGATACTGTCAGAATTGCAAGTGCATTCTTTTTGCATCTTGCCGCATTCATGTACAAAGCTGCCGCCTCCATCTCAACACAAAGCACGCCCATCTTTTGCCAACCTTCGTTGGCAGCAGAATTATCATTGTAAAATACATCTGACGAGAGAATATTTCCCACGTGATACTGCGCACCTATTTGTTCTGCTTGTGCAACTGCTTCTTTGAGAAGTGTATAACTTGCAATTGGCGCAAATGTACCGCCTAGCCCATACTGACTTGCATAGTTGGAGTTAGTACATGCCCCCATACCAAATACAATATCTCGCACCTTCACATTTTCCTGCATTGCTCCTGTCGAGCCAATACGCATAATATTTTGCACATCAAAAAAACGAAAAAGTTCATAAGAATAAATTCCTATTGTGGGCATTCCCATACCACTTGCCATAACGCTAACTTTTATGCCCTTAAAAGTTCCTGTGTACCCTTGAATCCCTCTGATATTATTGACTAGAACAGCATTTTCCAGAAAATTCTCCGCAATGAACTTTGATCGAAGTGGGTCACCAGGCATCAGTACTGTTCGCCCAAAAGCATCTTTTTCAGCATTGATATGCGGTGTTGTAACAAATGACATACGCATCCCTCCTATTTGTATTATGTTTTGTTACCACAGCCAAATAAAATTGGCTGTAAGTATCATGCCAGCCGCAAAGTGACATATTTTCTTATGCGACTGTGTACATCATTTTATACTGAGCAGTCAATCTTTATGACCATCAGTATAATACCTCTCATTCATCCAAACGGGACCCGACAGATATATACTATCAAATTTTGCATTTTGTTTCAACTGGATATACTCAAAAATAAATGCCGTAAACTCACCGATTGTGGTTGTAACCTCTGGTCGCGCAGAAGCTTCTGTGTCATTGTTTTGTTGTTCTACCCGCTCCATACGGCTTCCATTCTCATCAATATACCACAAAAATACACCATTGTTATTTTCCAGCACAGGGTCCGTAAGTTTAATTGCAACTGTTATCTTTCCATTTCCCGCGATATGTCGCATCATCTCCGATAGATTTACAATGCGTGCCATCACAGCAGGCTTTTTTTCTTCCTTTATACACAGAAACCGTTCTCTGTCCGCATCATCTGCAAAAACCGCTTCTCTGATACAAGCATCTCCAGTATATGCAAAATAACCTTTCATTTTTCCGTTTTCTATGATTTCAAACAAATTCCCTCCACCGAGTTCCAATTCTCTCTGAAAATGTTCAAAATACAAAGCACTTCTAATAATAAACAACCCATAATATTGACATAGATTGGCATTCACAAAATGTGCTAGCGAAAGAACACTATTGTGGTCTACCACATGCAAAACGACATCAGAACAAGGTAATGAGATAAACTTTCCCTCTACTGCCTGTTTTAAAGCTTCTTGTGATATCAGTTCCTTGTTTAGTTCATACTGTGGTCTGTCATAGATATACGCAAAACCAAAATGCTCCCAAAAGCTTTTGTTTCCAGACTCTACAAAACAAAACGGAATTTTTAATTGTTGTTGATATTCTAACGAACCCGCTATCAGCCTGCCCATATAACCCTTTTGACGATACTGTGTCTTAGTTGTTGCCACGCTGATACGATTTGTCTTAACGCGCTCAATATCTGACATATTGATCCGATGTTTCACTTTTTTTAACCGAGGATTTCTACGCATTGAAGCAACACAAGGCGTCAATTGCAATACTGATTGTATCTCATCCTCCTGCACTGCAAATACAATATTCTCCTCTCCTTCGCAAAGCCCCAAAAATGCATTCTCATGCAAAAGTCCCGCTATCTGAACAGATGTTTTGTCAAAAACAGCAATATTAAAAGATGCCTCTATTCCACGCCTATTCCTCTGCTCGTCTTGTCGTTCTCCTACTATCTGTTCCATTTCTAATTATTTCCTTTTACGCATCTTTCAAGGCTCTACATCCTGGACAGCCTTCACAAGAACGCACTCCTTCCGACTGCTCTTTTGTATTGTTGACAGCTTCCATCGTCGCCAGCTCTCTAGGACTTGTAAGCATACAGATTGCCTGCGAAGAAATTCCCAATCTCTCGCCAGTAAAACCAAGTCCTTCCTCTGTTGTCGCTTTCACATTGACCTGTTCTACACTAATTCCCAGTGCACGCGCAATATTTTCACACATCTGATCTATATAGGGACGCATCTTAGGCGCCTGCGCAATAATCGTCGCATCAATATTTTCTATGAAAAACATATTTTCATCTAGTAGTTGTCCTACTTTTTGTAATAATATTATACTTGAAATTCCTTTATAGGCAGGGTCTGTGTCTGGAAAATGCTTTCCAATATCCCCAAGTGCTGCTGCCCCTAGCAACGCATCTGCAATTGCATGTAACAACACATCTGCATCAGAATGACCCAAAAGCCCTTTTTCATATGGTATTGTCACGCCACCCATCACAAGAGGTCTGCCCTCCACAAGACGATGCACATCATATCCCATTCCAATTCTCATTCTAGTCTCCTAATTTTAATTATTTTGTTGGAATCACTAGCTTGTCAAATCCATCAAGGAGTTCTACTACAATATCAAAAAGTCTGTCACAGTCGCCATCTCTCACGCCCTCTATATTGAGTGGCATCTGTGGATCGTGAAGCGACATGCGCAACAACAGCCACCCTTTCACTTCATCTGTATCAAACGTAATACGAATTCCCTCGTATGAATTTGGCGCAATATGATACCCTTTTGCTTTTGCCCTCTCCTCAAAAGTATGCAAAGCATTCTTCCCATATTCCTTAAAATCTTCCTCTTGTATTCTGAAGCGATATTCTCTTTCTTCAAAACCTTTCTCCAAATTCTCAATAAAGGAGGCAAGCGTCTTGTTTTCTTTTGCTGCCTTTGCGAGCGCTATCAGAAGTTTCACAGCCATATACGCACCATCGTCAAGAAAATAATTTTCGCTGAGTGCACCATGCCCAGAAGTCTCTATGGCAAGCGGAGATGTAACACCTTCCTGATTTAACCGAATCGACTCATTAATCACATTCTTATATCCTCTCATATATCTGTGATGTTTCATTCCAATACCTTCTATAAAACGCGTCAACCTGTCACTGGTAACGGAATCTGTCACAATTGTTCCACCAGGATAATCCTCCGCAATAATTGCCGTCATCATTGCAATAATCGCATCTCGATTTACTTCATCACCATTTGGAAGCACTGCTGACATTCTATCAACATCTGTATCAAAGATAATCCCTAGATCTGCCTTATTGGTAAGTACTGCCTGCCGAATTGCCTCCATCGCCTGCTTGTTCTCTGGATTTGGAATATGATTTGGAAAATGCCCATCTGGCTCTAGAAACTGACTTCCTGAAGCATCTGCACCAAGTGGATTTAACACTTTATCTACAAAAAATCCACCAGCGCCATTTCCTGTATCCACCACAATATGCAATCCGGCAAGTGGCTTATCATAATCTACAGCTTGAATGCTCTTTTTTATCTTCTCCCGCAAAAATTCACAATATACAGAAATAGAATCAACTTTTTCCACACCAGACAGACCTGCATCTGCCACAGTAAGTTCTGAAGCAGTCTCAAGAATTTTTGTAATATCATCATGTTCCAGACCACCATCTCTGTCAAAAAACTTATAACCGTTTCTGTTAAACGGAAGATGACTTGCTGTAATCATAATTGCTCCATCAAATGCAAACTGGTCAAATACTGTTGTCATAAACATGGACGGAGTCGACACTAAACCGCAATCATATACCTTTGCACCAGTTGCCAAAATTCCTTTTGCGGCTGCGGCAAACAGACTATCCGCCGTAATTCTGGAATCATGACCGATTCCAATCCGAAGTTCATTGGTCTTCTTTCCCTTCTTATCTGCAAGCCATCTGATAAATCCACCTCCAATCAGATTTCCTGCTTCCTCTGTCAGATTCACATCTTCCCCTGCTATTCCAGCACATGCAATTCCCCGCACATCACTTCCATTTTGAAGTTTCCTAATATCAGTCATCTTATATCCTCCATGCTGCCTTTTGGCAGCTCAAATAGTAATCGTGTGAAATTTAATCGTTCTTAAGTAGTATCTTTTGCTGCCTTAGAACGATTTTTTACACAAACTCTCATCTGCCTGCTTTTGTGGGCATACAAATCAGGGTTGGTGAAATTTTAATTTCACACTATCTCCCATGATTCCGCTTTGCGGAATCATAAATCCAGATGAGAAATGCCGTATTTCAGGCATTTCTCGGCGTGAAATTTAGTACTTCTCCGCAAAGCAGCCTTTGCTGCGAGCGGTTAGAAGTACTTTTCACGCTAACTCCGCGCATCTTTTTATAGGTTCTGTAAAACATATTGTATGTCTTAGCTGTTACCAATATATCACAAATATTGCAAAAAAGAAATATTGAATAAAAAATATCCAAATAACCATACAATTGTTCCTTTTCATATCCGTAAAAATGGTGTCGAAATCAGCATATATATCAGTTTGTTGCAATTCATACCAAATCTTCTTAAAGGAATACATACTCTAGTGTAAACGTGAACTATAACTAACAGTTCAACCTTTATCTCCCTGTTACAAGCATCAAGCCATAATCCCTTTGCAATGTCAAAGCCAAGTATTATGACTTGATGCATTTCAACTATTACTCTATTTGACAGACCTTGCAGTAAATATAAGGTTCTGAGCTGAATTTTTTTATGAATGATTCTAGCTATTTTGACAATACTATAACATTATGAAAAAGAAATTAATTCTGCGTCCATTTGACTACTATGCGCTATTATTTTTTACAACGGCATTCGTTGGGTGGCTTTGGGAAGTACTACTCTATCTAATCACAAACCACACCTTTGTCAACAGAGGAGTTTATCGTGGCCCCTATCTGCCAATCTATGGTATTGGTTGTATTGTTCTAATTCTACTTCTTCACAGAATGCGAAAAAAACCTATATTTGTTTTTGTACTTTCCAGTTTTCTTTGTTCCACTCTGGAATATTTCTCAGGAGTCTGGCTTGAAAAAAAATGGGGTATCCGATGGTGGAACTATAGCGAACATATGTTCAATATTCAAGGACATATCTGTCTTATAAGTGCAATCGGATTTGGTCTTGGCGGTGTACTTCTCATCTGTCTCGTGCAACCTATTTTCAACAAATTTTATCACCATATGACTATCAAAATGCGCATAACTTTATGTTTAACATTTCTGTTAGTCTTTATTGCTGATGCTACATACTCTGTTGCAACGCCTAATACTGGTATGTATATCAGCACCTTTTATCCTTGTATTTCTGTCACACATGCTTTACAATCATTATCAGGAATTATACTAACTTTTATTCTCTTGCTTTGAGAAACATGGTGCTGAGGTCAAAAGGTCAATTCTTAATATAACTGTTGTGAAATTGCATAACAAATGAGTTGAAAACATATTCCAAGCTTATTTTTGTTGAAATTGTATAACTCCTTTTTTCAAAAATCCCCTTTTAACCTCGACATCTAAACATTCAAATAAGTAAAAAGAAACATTTAATTTCACACGAACATTTTAACAGAAAGGATAGAATATACATGGAACACACAGAACTTCAAAACATGGAAATCGAAAAAAAATTCACCTTAAAAAATTTGCCAGCCAACATAGAAAGCTATCCCTGTAAACTTATCGAACAGGCTTATTTAAATACATCTCCTGTCGTGCGCATTCGCAAATCCGATGATTCATACTATCTAACTTACAAAGGAAGCGGACTCATGGCACGCACAGAGTACAATCTCCCGCTTGATGAAGCTTCTTATCAACATCTACTTACAAAAGTGGACGGAAATATTATCTCTAAAAAGCGATATGTCATTCCTCTTAATAATCCGCAATTTGCCAGCAGTTACCAACCACTAACTTCCCCCACACTTTTAATTGAACTCGATGTGTTTGCACCACCTTTTGCTCCGCTTATTATGGCAGAGGTAGAATTTCCAAATATAGAAATGGCAAACGCCTTTATTCCACCTACATGGTTTGATCAAGACGTTACCAATAATCCAGACTATCATAACTCTGTTATGAGTCGCAAAGAATTTGCATAATCATTTTGTTTTTGGTCCGAGCATACCAAGTTTAAAATGTTTCCTGCAAAGCGCCATATAGCGGTCATTGGCGCCAAGCAGGACTTGCTCTCCATCTCGCACAATACCATCATCATTAAAACGGGCATTGCAAGTCGCTTTTTTGCCGCACCAACACACTGTCTTTATCTCTTGGATTGTATCAGCTATTGTAATCAACCGCTCACTTCCTGGAAAAAGATTGTTCTGAAAATCTGCCCGAAGCCCATAACATACTACAGGTACATCCAAAAAATCTACAATATCCGACAAGAAATCAATCTGCTCCTTTATGGCAAACTGCACCTCATCTACAATGATACAATGATAGGATTTTATTGTCTCCTTCGTCATCTGCATAAGTTCATCAAGTAGTATACACTCCATCTCCAAACCAATTCTAGAACGGATCACACGCGCTCCATCACGGGTATCTGTCTTAGTCTTGCATAGCAACGCTTGCTGTCCTACTTCTTGATAATTAAAATGAGTCATTAATGCATTGGCAGTTTTGGAACTATTCATTGCACCATAATAAAAATATAACTTTGCCATTTTGACACTTCTCCTATATTAACTTGTAATCGAGCTAAAAAATTCTTCCGCTTTGATGACAACTTTTCATCATGTATTTCTTATAGTATCTATTCGTCAATTGCTTTTATTCCATCTTCAGACAACTTTCTAAGATTTTCAATCATATTATTTAGAATTTCAGGAGAATGTCCTTCCCATTTTATCACTTCTGCAACAATTTTTAATGGTTGTTTTGATCGGTAAGATTTTGTAGGATTTCCAGGAAATTTCTTGTCTGTAAGATTGGGATCATTTTCATAATCTCCAGTTGGCTCGACAACATATATTCTTTCTTTGCTATCACCTTCTGCTAATTCTGCTCCCCAGATTGCTGCTTCCAAAGTTCCTGCAAAATAAACATACTTGGATTCTCTATCATCATTATAATTCTTTTTCTTTCCGGTAATTATGAAGTCTCCTACTTTTAAATCCGCTTTTGTCCCGTGAAAAAAAGAACCTTGACTAAATATAATTGTTTCACTCATTTAATTCTCTCCTAATATCATTCTAGCAATTTATTTCCTTTGCGCGACTCTATGTAATCCAATAGAGAAAAACACTTCTCTCGATTGTTTTATACGTATGAACACGGAAAGAAAATACAAAGTTAAAGTTGCTGTATCCAGCACACGAGTAGAAAGCTAAATTTTCTCTACTCGATTTTTACAAACTGTAAGTTATTGGTTTTATGATGCTATAAACATTCCATATTCCTTTGGTATATTTAAAACTCCATTCGTTAGATTTCGCATTAGAATTTCTTTTATTATGTGTTTTGGCACATTACTCAACGCTGTCATGCTAGAAAGCGAATAAATATAATCCACCATATCATCTACATTAGTAACTGCCAATGAATCAATATATTCTAATTTTTCAATATTTGAAAATGACTTGCTTAAAATATTATATCCATTTTGAAGTGTAAAGTTTTTATTTAGATTATCTTCAATATCATATGTGTCAAGAATTTTTGAAAGATACGCTGTAATTCCATGTTCTCCATATGTTGCACAGTAAAAGCAACTCCCTTTCTTTAATACCCGTCGAACTTCAGCCAAACCTTTATATATATCAGGCACATGGTACAACATCATATTAGCTATAACAATGTCAAATGTCTCATCTTCATAAGGGATATTTTGTATATCCAAAACCTTATATTCAATATTATCGTAGTTCCCTACATTTTCTTTTGTCGTCGTTATCATTCCTTCAGAAAAATCAGAAAGTATCAATTTTGAGCAATGACTAATTAAAGATTCCCTGTTTTTCCACATATCTCCTGTTCCACAACCCAATTCTAAAACTTTCATTCCTTTGTCTATTTTATAATTTGAAACAATCCAGTTTCCGAATCCCATCTTATTTGTTGAATATTTATCGTGAATGGATATTCTTGTATATAGATTGTTTGCAGTAGCATATTGTTGCTTTATATTTAGCAGGTTATTTATTTTACTCATCATTATTTTCTCCTATTAAATTCCGATTTTTGCCGATTTGATTATATCATACTTTTATACAGAATCCTATAAGTTTTACACCACTTTACAAGTCTTATAGAAAAAAAATGCCGTATGAGACACTTGGGTGTATAATAAGTTTGCACACTAATATACGAAAGAAGTGATCCCATACGACAAACTTATTATACAACCACAAATACATAATTGGTAGGCTTCATAAATACTTTTCTGCATATTTTTCCACATTCCCAGCCCCGACTGCTGAAACCCTCTTTCTGCTTGTGCTGTCCATCCGTTCCTTATACAGACACTTTTTATCTGGCATAACACTCAAATCCCTGAATGCTTTCTATTATGCCTGCTCCTATGCCAAAGCCAATTTTTCCGTTTTTATGAATGTTACATCCAGGCTTGCACTGCGGCTTGTCCCTGACAGCCTTCAGTCACAGCCGGTATTCCTGTGTATAGATGACACTATGGTCTCTACATTCGGCACGAAGTTCGAGGATGTATCAAAACTTTTTGACCATGCAGCACATAATGGCTCCAACTATCTGAATGGACACTGTTTTGTAAGCATAATGCTCTGTGTCCCTGTCTGGAACCAGCAGAAAGTTTCTTATCTTTCCGTCCCGCTTGGATATCGTATGTGGCAGAAAAAAGAGTCAAAGCTTGCGCTTGCAGCATCCATGGTGCGACAGGTAATGCCGGAATTGTGTCAGAAGAATGTCATCATCCTGTGCGACAGCTGGTATGTAAAGCAGAATCTTGTTTCCATAGTGGATGAATATCCGAACCTTGACCTGATTGGCAATGCAAGGTCAGATTCTGTCATATACGACCTTGCTCCTGCACCAACGGGAAAAAAGGGCAGGCCTGCAAAGCATGGGCGCTGCCTGTCTATCGCTACGGATTTCACCCTTTCTGCCGAGAAGGTTGGTGAGTATTATACAGGCTGCCGCCGTGTGCTGACAAATATCTTCGGGACAAAAGAAGTCTTAGCCTATGTGACATCTCCCAGCAGGGAAGGCGGAACCAGACGTTTGTTTTTCAGCATGGTTTTTCCAAGCCAGCTACAGTTTTTTTGCGCCTATCAGGAAAAAGCTCCCCTGAACCAGACCGGAAACAGCCAGATGCAGTATATTCCCCTGTTTCTTTGCTCGTTCCGATGGAACATTGAAATAAGCTACTATGAACAAAAATCCTTCTGGTCTCTGTGTGGGTATATGCTGCGCAGTCGGAAAGGGATTGAAATGTTAGTCAACCTTATCAACATCAGTTACTACGCCATGAAAATATTTCCATATACAGAGGAAACATTCTTCCAATACAGGGATGGAAGCGTACAGGAATTCCGCTTTGCCATCAGCGAACGGATACGCCAGCAGGTATTTTATGCTAATTTGGTGCAAAACATCGAAACCCATATAAAATCAAATATCATTGCCAAAGTATTGAAACAGCTATGCCTGAAACATACGGGCTAATCAAAAACTTGTAAAGTGGTGTAATAAAAAGCATCTGGATATTTATTCTCCAAATGCTTTCTTTAACCATCATACTTATATTTAAAGTCTACTCTATTTTTAATGAAACTCCTTCGTAAATTCCCACTGGTATATCTTTATCAAAAGAATATTCTTCCATACTATCTTTTTCAAAGTTATATACTGTCACAAGTTCTCTTTCAGGATCTACAACCCAATATTCTCTAATTCCTGCTGTTCGATATTTAAACAGCTTCTTATAATAATCCATTTGTTTACTACTTGGCGAAACAATTTCAATCACCCAATCCGGTGCACCATTACACCCTTTATCCGTAATCTTATTTTTGTCACAAATAACAGATATATCCGGCTCAACATAATTTTTATCATTTTCATTCAGGAATACAGCAAATGGGGCTGGAAGCGCTTCGCACTCACCATTATTTCGCTTAATAAAGTCCTTTATCTGATAATGTAAATAAGAAACTAATCTTTGATGT
>ERZ778515.882-NODE-882-length-24094-cov-8.139523_pt1 | contig 24094 bp, 16 predicted proteins | sample MGYA00510343_ERZ778515 | MGnify/ENA primary metagenome ERZ778515 (study PRJEB29527, sample SAMN07138965) | mouse gut metagenome | material: feces | host: mouse | place: China:Nanjing | collected 2016-01-25 ...
ATATAAGCAACGGATACTTGCCAGGTCTTGGTTTTGTATGAACCGTCTGTTCCTTCAATCTTGGCAGTGTCACCCAACGGGATGTTATAATTGGCACCCACCTGCAAATGATTGAGCAATTTCACACCTGCGCCGACGTTAATGCCGACTTCGGCTTTCTTCTTGTCAATTCCTGACTTCTTCTCAAAATCGAAATAAAAATCAGGGCCGGCAGCAATATAAAGTCCCAACAGACTCCCTAAACCGATGTTATACTTCAAGTTTACCGGAATATCAAGACCGTTTTGCTTAACAGTATATTCATCAGCTCCTTCTGGAGTTACTTTCACACCTCTTTGGGCAAAAAGCAGAGAAGCATCTACCCCCAATCCTACGATTGGAATATTAACCTCAGCCATCGGCCCGATAAAGAAACCGGTAAAGTTATCCTTCTTAAAGTTGCCGGGGATATCGGACAAACTTGCTTTTGACAAGTTCAAACCTCCCTTTACACCAAAGTGTATTTGCGCCTGAACAGGCATTGCCATACCGATACATACAGCAATCATTAAAGCACCAAAAATCTTTTTCATAAATTTACGTGTTTATAATTCGGGACAAAGATATATAATTAGAATAAACAAACACAATTTATCGGTTTTTTGTTTGTTCAAAGTAACTGTCGTTCATCCCATCCTGCCCCATATCCTTATAATGAACTGAAAGCATATGAATATGATAAAGAAGTTTTCTGACTACTCTCTCATATAAAAAATGAGAATCCTCTTTCAACCTGTCACCACATCTATCACCGCCTTATATAGAATAAGCCTACGGTAAACGAAATCAGCGACTAAGGGCTATTTCTGTTTCATGCAGTGAAACGGAGTGTTTCTATATAGTGAAACGGAGTGTTTTTATACGTTGAAACATTTAGTTTCAAGCCTTTGAAACCAAAGTAAGTATAATTAAAATCACCGGAGCAGATATTTATCCACCCCAGCGATTTCCCTATTGATTCTATTTCCACTTACTATAACATCAATCAACTATTCGGATGAATGTCCAACTTCACCGGTTTTATCATATTCTCCGGTTTCAGAATGGTATCCAAATCTTCTTTGGAAAGGATATTATGCTCCAGTACAAATTCATAAACTTCCTTTCCTGCGAAAAGATGCTGTCAACTCGACGGTTAGTACTTATATAACCAACCAGCGAGGTTATTGTTTTTTTTTATAAATACGCAGAAAATATCCAACAAGTTTTTTTTGTTGTTAATAGAAGAAAAAGAAAATACAAAGAACGAAAATTGCTATCTTTGTGTTCAAACTAAAAATAAGCAACAATCTATGATATTACAATTAGCATTTGTTCTGACCGCCATTATTATTGGCGCACGTCTGGGCGGCATCGGTCTTGGCGTTATGGGAGGCGTTGGATTGGCGATACTCACGTTCGTTTTTGGTTTACAGCCCACTGCCCCGCCTATCGACGTCATGCTGATGATTGCCGCTGTCATCTCGGCAGCCGCTTGTATGCAAGCAGCCGGCGGACTCGATTACATGGTAAAGTTGGCAGAACATTTGCTGCGAAAAAATCCGTCACACGTCACCCTGTTAAGCCCGCTGGTGACTTATCTGTTTACTTTCGTGGCAGGAACCGGACATGTGGCTTATTCCATATTGCCCGTGATAGCGGAAGTTGCCACCGAAACAAAAATCCGCCCGGAACGTCCGCTCGGCATTGCAGTCATCGCTTCTCAACAAGCCATCACGGCAAGTCCTATCTCCGCTGCCACCGTCGCTTTGCTCGGACTGCTGACGGGATTTGACATTACCCTCTTCGATATTCTTAAAATCACAATTCCCGCTACGATTGTCGGTGTTTGGGTAGGCGCTTTATTCTCCATGAAAGTGGGGAAAGACCTCGCAGACGACCCCGAATATCAGAAAAGGTTGAAAGAAGGTCTTTTCAACGACAAGAAAGCAGAAATTAAAGATGTCAAGAACAAACGTCCGGCAATGCTCTCTGTCATCATCTTCATATTGGCAACCGCTTTTATCGTACTCTTCGGTTCTTTCGAAGGCATACGCCCGTCTTTTCTTATCGACGGTGAAATCGTTACATTGGGAATGTCGTCCATCATCGAAATTGTCATGTTATCGGCTGCGGCCATCATCTTATTAGTGACAAAGACAGACGGAATCAAGGCAACGCAGGGCTCCGTATTCCCTGCCGGGATGCAGGCAGTTATCGCTATCTTCGGTATTGCCTGGATGGGTGATACGTTCCTTCAAGGGAATATGGCACAACTTACTTTCTCTATCGAAGACATTGTCCGCGAGATGCCGTGGCTTTTCGGGATTGCGCTGTTCGTGATGTCTATCCTGCTTTACAGCCAGGCAGCCACCGTGCGGGCACTCGTACCACTGGGTATTGCGCTGGGTATCTCTCCATATATGCTGATTGCCCTGTTCCCCGCCGTTAATGGATATTTCTTTATCCCGAACTATCCCACCGTGGTAGCCGCCATCAATTTCGACCGGACAGGAACAACCAAAATCGGCAAATATGTGTTGAATCATTCGTTCATGATGCCCGGACTGGTGTCCACAGCCGTTGCTATTGCGTTGGGACTGCTTTTTATACAAACATTCTAATAATATATTGTTATGAAACAATCCAAAAGATTTGGTCTGATAGTAACCGCCCTGCTACTTACTGCAACGATAGCTTTTGCCGCAAAACCGAATATTCACATTCTTGCCACCGGTGGAACTATTGCCGGCACGGGAAGTTCCGCCACCGGAACCAGTTACACGGCAGGACAAGTTGCTATCGGTGCATTACCCGATGCCGTTCCTGAGATTAAAGACATCGCCAACGTGACAGGCGAACAGATTGTAAGAATCGGCTCGCAGGACATGAACGATGAAGTCAGACTCACACTTGCCAAGAGATACAAACAATGAGACATATAAAAATACCCGGTAGCTGTACAAAAGCTATCGGGTATTTTTATATGTTCAGTTCTCAGTTAAAATTAATATTCTTCCTCATTAAAGAAAAAATCTTCCTTACTAGGATAATCCGGCCAAATATCTTCTATACTCTCATAGATTTCGCCCTCATCTTCCATCTCTTGGAGATTCTCGATAACTTCAAGAGGAGCACCCGAACGCATGGCATAATCAATCAATTCGTCCTTGGTTGCCGGCCAGGGAGCATCTTCCAGTTTTGATGCTAGTTCCAATGTCCAATACATAATTTTGAGTATTTAAAGTGAATACTTAATTTGTCTTGCTTTCTATTTTTCGGCAAAAGTATAATAAAATCTATCATTTCCAACCATTATCCCAAAATATTTCGTTGTTTTGTTCATCAAAATTAATTTTTCGGGATAAAACAAACAAATAATCTGATAATCTGTTGACAAAAGCTAATACTTCAGACGAAATTGTACAAGTTTCAGATAAAGCCAGAATACGTCTTTCCGCTCTCCGGCAAACAGTACGGCAGATGTGGCAAACAGATGCCCCCCGACTTCCGCCCGGAATAATAAACGCGTAAAGTTCCGGCAGCTGCTCATCCAGTTTATCAATCTCCTGTTCGATACTTTCCACATCTTCCGAAGAGATTATACTGGCAGGCTTCAGTTGCGTTTTCTCCTGGTCGGTGGCTAGATGCGAACCGATAGCAAATAGCTTATGCTGAATACTCAGAATAAAATCACGGTCTGATTCATCCAGCAGATAAGTATGCAACCATCCCAAATGGGAATTCAGTTCATCCACTGTTCCATAGGCTTCCAGACGGATATGTGTTTTCGGTACACGGCTACCGCCGACCAGGCTGGTAGTCCCTTTATCACCGGTTCTTGTATATACAAGGCTCTTTTTCATAATGTTCTTTTTTAGTCATCGATATAAGATAAACATACAAAGGTTCTCAGAAGTTGACGATATAATGCTGTTTTATTTTTGTTTTATCAAAAAAGAGCAGACCGAGGTCGTATAAGTCAAAGGTAATCCCTACCCGTTCGTCCTCTTGCAGCCGCTTCCAGAGTGCTTTCATTTCTTTCGAGTAACAGATTCCGTGTACGACAAATACACTTTTCAAAGTAGTCCGCCGCACACAGATATCAAACACTTTTTCCAATAACTCAGGATTACGGTAATCATTCAGATAGAGGAAATCGACCGGAACGTCTGTATCCAAGAACAGTTCCGACAAGTCGGAAGCAAAAAGATATTCAGCAGAAGGTTTAGCGGATTGAAGGTAAAGTGAAGCCACTGAAGGACGTCCCACTTCGACAATAGTAGCAGGCTGTACCTTATTCACCAGCCGGAACAAGAAACGGTTTACCTTTTGTGAACCTCTACTGTACCCACGTTCTCTTACCAACCTTTTTTGTTCCTTCTCCAAAGAAGCATAAGCATAATAAGGCATCTTTTCATATATCACATCTGTTATCAGACTGAAAGCAAAAGGAGAATGTACACCATATCCGCAACGATAACGGAAACGGGAAAGCCAGATAAAAGGTCTTTTTATACAGAGTAGAAAATTCATAAAACCATCATTCGTTTTTTATTCGTAACGCAAAGATATGTTTTTTTATTTCACGGAAACAAACCAGGAAAGAAATGTTATAAATACTCGGCAATTAAAGAAAACGGATTTCATTAGAAAAGGGTTGGCCCCTTGCAGAGCCAACCCTCATTACTCATCTATTCCAAGTTACTACTGTAGTCTGAATACCACAGGCACAGTAAATTTCACTCGAACTTTTTTGCCATTCTGTACTCCGGGCTTCCATTTCGGCATAGAGCTTATCACACGGATAGCTTCTTTGTCCAAATAAGCATCCACCCCTCGTACCACTGCCGGATTCGTAATCGTTCCGTCTTTGTCAACAACAAACTGAACAATCACTTTTCCTGCTGAACCCATTTCTTGAGAAATAGTCGGATACTTGATATTGGTACCCAAATACTTCATCAAAGCAGCCATGCCACCGGGGAAGTCCGGCATGATTTCTACATGTTCATGTATTACATCTTCTGCCACCTCTTCTGCTTCCACAACTGGTGGTATCCAAACAATGTTAGGAGCCGCGTCCATGTCCTCTCCTACCGTAGAAACATCATCCGCCACCTCTATATCGTTTTTTACTATTTCTAATATATCCACGACCTTAGTTTCGGGAGGTGGAGGCGGTTCCAGTCTCTCTTCCGGGAATGTGATTGGAACTAACTCTGTAACATAGATGGATTCATCATCTGGTGATAATGCCGCAATCCTGACATCATGTTGTGTCCATTCGAACGAAACGAACATGAAGGCAAGCGCAACAACCAAACCCATCAACAACCAAGAACCTCGTTGATTCTCAATTGCAGCCTTTTTTGATTTCTTGGCTTCCATAAAAAAAGTGTTTAAGTAATTAATAATAGAAAATATATAGTATATATACTACTTTTCGTTTTTCTTCTTAAAGCATTACTTAAAGTGCTCTCTAGCTGCAATAAATATAGTATTTTTATGGATAGGCTGTTACATTTGTTCTTGTTTATTTTATTCTTTTCCATTCTTTTGAATAAAATTTATGAAAAGAAGCGGTTGTTTTTTCCAATCACAATATAAGAAACTGTTTAGAAACTGTTTAAAAAATTCCAAACAGCTTCTAAACTGAATCATGGGAACAATCAAGTTGCATAAATGTATGCTACAACAGAACAAAGAGAACCGTGAGCTTCTCAAATTAACACAAGAAGAATATAACGATTTATTGTATAGCAGATGATTTTCTTATAAAGGACAAGCTACTTACGCTGTTTTAAGTTATATCGAACTCACGTCACTTTATCAATTTCATGTTCATCCCCTCCTTATCTTTAAGTTTTTACGTATTGAGAGACCGTTGCCCGCAGCATTTATACAGACTTTAGACGCCTCATCGGTTCTTACCAGAAATGATGCGACTCCCGCTTCCAATTGATACGATGCAGGGCCAACGATTTCTCCTCCCTGCACCGATAGTTCTACAGGAATCCCATTCACCGGACAAAGTACTCCCTGTTTATCAACCAGACTGATATATACAATCAGCAAGTCGTTTTTTGCAGCCGGTCGGCCACCTTCAAAATAACTAATTTCCAAACGTTCGGGTGCTCCGGGAGTGTTCACGATGTATTCGGCAACTCTTTTTCCCCGGTGATAGCCGACGGCTTTCAGCATCCCTTTCTCTTTCGGCACTCTATTGAATGTAAAGGGCGGGAAACGAAGATGATTTGCATTCCCTCCGTCCGGCTTAGAGATATAATCACAGTCAGGTCCTTTATCAGCCCTTTGCCGACCGATACTTGTCCCATTCACAAATAGTTCCACCTCGTCCACATTGCCGTACACCATAACCGTATCGGACAGCACTTCGTCTCTATAGGCCGGAACAAAGAGCTCATAAGGCATCTTTCCCGAAGGGAGCGGCGTGCCTTCCGCCATTTGTGTACGGAAAAAAGAGAGACTGAACTTAGGCAACCTGAAGATATCTGCCACACCGCTGTGACAGATATTGTCGCAACATCCCCGGTTGTAGTCATACATACTCCACACCGCATCGCCCATCGTCTTCGGATAATACGCCCGGTAGCGGTTGTGCGACCACTGCGCATTCCATGCGTTCTGTAACTGAGCCTTTTCTCCGTCTCCCCGCCTGATGCGCGTTGTGCTGTAATGTCCGCCAAATTCATAATCGTAATACTCACGTATGAATCCCGGCTTGCCACTGTTATTGGGACGATTGAACCCTTCCGCCCAATCATTGTAGCACACATCGAACCCGTTGTAGCCATACGAATCGCCCGACGTGAAACATTGGTCGCCCGGCAATTCCTCGTGGGCTATCCGCACTACTCCGTCTTTCCATTCTGCCGGAGGCCACGATTCGTTAAGGGTTGTTTCCCATATCACAACAGACGGATGGTTACGGTCACGCCGAATCATGTGGCGTACATCTCGGTGCGTAAGCGATACAAACAACGGATTCTTATTGAAAAACTGCCACCCGGGTATCGGTTCTATGGCAAGAAGCCCCAATTCATCGCAAGCATCCAATGTGGCGACAGCTTGCGGATAATGTCCCAAGCGGACAATATTGAATCCGTTGCAACGAATCTGATACATATCGCGGTATTGCGCCCGGTCGGAAATGGCATTGCCTACATACGGATATTCCATGTGCCGGTTGCTGCCCAATAGCCTCAACGGTTTGCCGTTGATGATAAACCCTTTCTCTATACCCATCTCTATGCGGCGTATACCAATTCGGTTTTCTTCCTTGTCTACCACTTTTCCGTTTTCAATCACTTCCGTCAAAAGCACATATAGATTCGGGGTGTCGGGACTCCACAAAGCGGGGTTTTCCACCTCCATACTTTGTCTGTTTTGTATCGAAGCACCGCGATTCACAGTGAATGTTTCCGAAACAGCTTGCACTTTCTTGTCTTTTCCTTTCCGTTTCTTCCACGTATAAAGCGTGTGCCTGAGTTCCACCGTTTTGTCTTTACCGGAAGTATTGGCAATCGCTGTTTTCACATCCACTTCCGATACCTTCTGCGACACCTGCGGATAAGTGATGAAAACGCCGCCGCCCGCCGGACGCCCGTCAAGAATAGGATGGGTGATATGCACATCGGCTTTCGTTATCAGATGCACATTCCGATAAATTCCTCCATAATAACAAAAGTCCAAAGTCTCCAACGGTTTTCCGGGAGGAATCAACAGATTGTTGCGATTGTCCAACCGGACCAACAGTTCATTCTCTTCTCCGGCTTTCAGCAATCCGGTAGCGTCTGCAACAAACGGAGTATATCCTCCGGCGTGCTGCACCACGTGTTTACCGTTAATCCATACATCCGCCAAGTGCATCGCTCCTTCAAACTCTATCCAAAGATGTTTTGCCGCCTCTTCCGGAGCAATCGTTATTATTTTCTTATAATAGCAGATGCCTTGCCATTGGTGCAACACGGTCAACGGTTCCACGAACGGCGTATGCGGAAGAGCGACTTGCTCCCATTGTTTGTGCTCTAACTGTTGCAGCTCCGCGCTCAACGTCTGTTGCGGAACAGCCAGTTCGCTATCCGCATCCATATGCTGCACATTGTATTGCGAACTCCAACCGATTCCCTGATTCCTGATTTCCGCCTTCGACGTTTCGTCCGAGATGCGGCAAAACTGCCAGTCGCGGTTGATACAGCGCTTCTGCGCAAGCCCCGGAGTTACGAAGCCAAGCGCAAACAGCAGCAGTAAAAAATAAAATCCGTTACAATTCATCATTCTGTCTTCGATAAGTTATTGAATTCGATATTATCTTTTTCCATAGACCAATGTCTTCTTTCCATCCCAAGCAACCGCTTCGATGCGTGTGGAGCCTTCGGGGTAGCAAACTCTTGTTTCACTCAAATCAGAAGAATCGGTTCCTACGATGGCAGCATATTGCAGTTTTTCTCCTGAATAGGTTTCAAAGACTACCGCATTTTTCCATATATCGTGGTCGATGACTGCCCATTCATTGTTTCTTATTTTGACACCTTCGTTATGGATTCCTTCTACCGGCAATCTGTTCTTGAAAGCCTTTTCGCTATTTGCCGACAAATAATAAAGCACAGGTGTAGCCGGTTTGGGATATCTGGATGCATACGCTACCAACTCCTTGCAATCTTCTTCGGTAATGGTCATTTGTCCGCGTGCATAGTCATCGAGCTCCTTATCAATAGGCTTCAGCATACCTGCCTTGGTGAAGAAGTCGGTCAAATCCTCCCCGACCACATCCATCGTATTACGCATGAAGTTGAGTTGGAGTTGTCCGTTGGTCAGACCGTTCTGGTCGGTTGTGCGCACAATTTCGGCCACGTCGCCATACCAGTCGCGTTTGTCTCCCCCTACAATTTCACGATAATAGAGCAACAACTGCCACAATGGACAGAGTTTTACGAAATGGTCGCCTCCAAAGGGATATTTGGAAGGGTCCATGTTGTCCTGCCCTTTCTGGCAGAGCCATTGTTCTCCTTTGACAATACCATAATTAAGGTAAGAATTGAAACGTCCTCCCAGGACATTGTTGTTGTTTCCGTCGTTGCAACGTTCGCGTTCCAACGGCATATTGTTGCGATAGAATTTATAGCATGCACATACGGAATATACATTGTTTGTCACTTCGGTGGTCGACACCCATTTCAACCCCGGACTGATTTGATTGACATGACCGAACTCGTGTGCAATGGCCCATACTCCTTCGCGCAAAGACTTGGTGGTATTTGCCAATTCATTCATGCAGCCTTCATACCAGCCGGCTCCCCAGCTATCGGCAAACAGTCCTTCTTTGGTGACACGGGCAAACATATGGTTTTTGGGTCGGCGATTGTACTTGTCCAATCCCATGAGTTCATGCTCCAACCCTACAATATCATCATAGTTACATATCAGTTTTCCTAAATTGTCGCAATGAGTCTTTATGCTGTTCACTCCAAACACCAGATTCACCCGGTCACCTTTGATGTCTATGCAACCATACGTGGCTTTGTCCAACAGCCTGCGCCAGTCGGCCGATGCATCCCGATGCTTGTCGTAATATCCGTTCACGGTACCCGAGGCAATATGCAATTTCAATTCCGGTGCCGTTTTCCAGTTCGGAGTATAATACTCTATATAGCTCAATCCTCCCTGCGAAATCCTCAATTTGTTGATGCCCTCATTCAAAGGATAGGAAGTAGGGGCAGATGTAGGTTTTCCCTCTCTTATGGCGTCGAAATCGTACACTTTCAGGCTCACACGTTCGCCATGCGTATTGCCCACTATCACGATTGCCTCTTCGCCGTCTTTAAAGTAAATGCCAGTAGGGTTTTCAAACGGATTATATCCGCCCGTCTTCATTTCCGCCGCCAAGTCATTGAGTTCGCGGTAAGGCTGATACGCTTGTACGCGATATGCCAGGTCGTACGTCTTGTCATACAGGCTTTGTGCTATGCTTCTGAAAAAAGGATTCTCCAGTCCGTCTATCTTGCGCTGGTCTGCATCTGTCCGAAGTTCGGAGCAGAGTTCGTCGGCAAATACTTCCTCCAGTCCCGCTACAGGAGCAGCGTTCCTGTAAAATTCCATCTCTCCGCAACTTACCACGTTGCCAATAGCTTCGTTCACCCTGAACTGAAAAGAGACGGCTCCCTTTATCGGTTGAGCAAACGTTATCTTCGACGACAACGAACTGCCTGCAAAATCGTACGACGCCACCTTTTCATAGCTCTCTTTCTGCGACGTAGCGACATAAAGGTCGAACTTCTTCCAATTTCCGTTATCGCCCGAACCGCGAGGTTTATAAACCAAATAATCCACGTCTTGCGGAGAAGCGAAAGTATATTCGAGTTCGACGGGGAACACCGTGTTATACCACGGAGAATGATACCATGTGGAGGTGGTCCCGTCGAACGACCTTTCAATGCTTTCTTTCTGCGAATTGCATTGATTGGCTTTGGCGCTTGCGACAGACAGAAGTATGTCGCCAAGTCCCGACGGGTCGCCGGGAGTATATTCCTTGTCCCTATGGTTTTGGTGGAACATCAATAAGCGTTCTACCTCCCGGTCTGTGGAACGGAAGATGACAGAGACGTAACGCACCGTGTCGTCTTCATTCCGTTCAATGCCGAACGTACGTTCTGATTCCGCCATCGCCCGCGATTTCCGTTCCGTCTTTACTTCCTTTATCCAAGCAACACCTTGCGGAATTTCCACTTCATAGTCGACGTTGCTCACCACCTTGACAGTCACCACCGTATCGGTGTAATTCAGATTGAGACGTTCTTTTTCCGGCAAAATATCCGGTTGCTCTCCCAATTGCTTAACGTGTACTTTTCGTTCGAGGCCTTCACCGGCAACAATGACATCCGTTTCGCGCACGTCTCTTCCCATATTCTTTCCGACCGAGACAGCCAGCAAATCATCGGCTCCTTGTGCCGTACACCAATTTCCGGACGCGGGAACATGAGCTTGCCATGCGATGTTCGTATTCACGGCAACAGTGGCATCGGCAGCTTCCTGTGCAAACACGACCGTATCCTTCTTTATCTCCAAAAAAGATTGCGGCTTGCTCTCGCGGTCGGAACAAGAAATCGCACAAAAGCCTATTGTCCAGCTACATAACATCGAAATAATAAGGCTATATTTTTTCATGGTTTCATCAGATTTTAATGTTTTAATTAAGATGTGTTTCTCTTTCACGAAGACATATCGTTCGCTGTTCGGGCACAAACTATCCGTTTCGTCCCTAAAACCTATCGGTTTCTTAGGGAAAGAGTAGCAGTTTTCTTGCATACAACTATTCGTCAGGCATTTCGCCCACAAACATCAGGCTAGAAATTACTTATTCGTAAAACGGAACCAATTAAAGTCGGCATATCCGTTGTTTTCCTGCGATGCGGTGTTGAAGTTGAACAGCGCAAAGCGGTTGGCTGTCCACGGCAATCCCAATCCCATCTGCAACTCATTGCCGATGCGTTTGTAACTGACGCCATCCAGGCTGTAATAGAACAACGCCTTAAATTCTTTGTCCGTAACACGAACACGTATCCAAAGTTTATCTCCCTCGAAACGGTCAACGGTTTCTATCTCTTTGCCATCGTTGCACATCACGATTTTGCGCACACCCGACTCTTGTCGTACGGCAACATAAGCATAGGGAAACTCGAAGATTCCGAATCCGGCGGTATTACACTCTTTCAGTCCGGTCACTTCCATTTCTACCGTTCCTTCGCAGCTCGGTCCCTGCACACGCTGGGTCAGTGTGTTGCGTGCATCTTTCAGCGTGGTCGCTTTGGAGGCGTACATACGCATATAACCCTTGTGCTCCTTCAAGCTCCATTTGCTGTTGTCGGGATTATGATTCCATTGCCATTGCAGTCCCAACTGTGAAGCATTGAATTCGTCAGTAGTTGCCGGACTCTTTATCTTCGACTTCTTTCCGATAGCGGGTTTGGGATAGGTAATCAGATCTTTGCCCTCATTGCCCAGCATCGGCCAGCCGTCTACCCACTTTACAGGCACAAGACACGGAACACGACCTATCGGACCTCTGTCTTGCATAATCATAAACCACCAATCGCCATTCTTCAACTGCACCATTCCGCCTTGATGAAGCCCGTTTTCGGGATAGGAACTACAATCGTTCATGATGAGTTTGTGTTCGTACGGGCCGTAGATGCTATCCGAACGCAAGCATATCTGCCATCCTTTCGTTCCGCCGGCAGGACAGGTGATGTAGTATTTTCCATTGATGCGGTACATATGAGCGCCTTCCATTCCGAAACCGCCTCCCAACTCGTGGGCGTTTTTAAAACCACCTTGCCATATCTTCACAGGTTTCCCTTTGACAGATTTCACGTCCGAGTTCAACTCGGTGAGGTACAGCGTGCCCTGGCCGTGAACCACGTAGACTTTTCCATCTTCGTCAAAGAACAATCCCGGGTCGTACAGGTATTCCGGAAATATGGTCCGCTCCCACGGCCCTTTCACATCGTCGGCTATACAAATGGAGAAGTGTCCGGTTTCGCGTCCCCAACCGTAAGGGGTACAGAAACCGACATAGAATTTCCCGTTATGATGTCGGATAGTGGCTGCCCACGAACCGTTCAGATAGAGACTGCCACCCTGCATATCGTATTTCGGGTCTTCGTCGTAACGCTCCACGGCATATCCTGCCATCTCCCAGTTTACCAAATCTTCCGACACGGCAATGGGACATCCTGGCACATAGTGCATACTGGTGGAAACAAGATAGAACTTGTCATCCACCCGAATCAAATCCGGATCGGGCCAGTCGCCCCACATGATAGGATTTGTAAACGTACCGTTGCCATTGTCCGGATTCCAGACAGTGGTTTGGGCGAAAGTGCAGTGCATCACTGCACTGCACACTAACCCTAAAAGAAATGATTTATATCTATTCATATACCTATTGAATGATTACTTGATTAACTCTGCATCTTCATAATAAGGAGCTATCTCCACACCTTCCAACACGGCTCCGCACGTTTCCGACTGGCGGAGTCCGAGCACCAATGTGTTGGTTCCTCCCAAGTTCAGCCAGCATTCGGGCAAATAAAACTCCCGTTGCGGGCCTTCTTCCCAATAGCGCCCGATATTGTGTCCGTTGAGCCACATATATCCCGAGCCCGACGCATTGATAACAGCTCTCCACGGAATCCAGCATCCTTTTTCCGTTTCGGGCAAATGGAATGTCACTTTATACCACGTCAGCAAAGCGTCCCGCCGACCTTCAGGTTGAATGTTGTTTCCTTTCCGCTGCAACATGCCCTCAGTTTTCAATGCAACCGTTTTCCAATCGCTTCCGTCGGCGGGCTTTCCTGCCACATATTCCTGTGCCACTCCTCCGAGGTCGAGCGCTACTTCCCACTTCAGAGGTTTCAGTATTTTCAGTTCGCTGAACAAGCGGATACCTTTCAGCAATCCTCCCGCACCGCTACTGTTGCGCACGACAATGGCAACTTCGTTCTCGCCTTCGTGCAGGAAGTCTTTCATATTGACAACAAATGGTTTGTCCCAGGCATCATGCCTTGCCACCTCCTTGCCGTTTACGAAAAGCGTACCCGCATCGTCTACGCAGGCAAACTCTATCATGGTCTGCCCTTCCGCCATCATCTGGCGCGTCATCGTAATGGATGTACGGTAAACAGCCGTTCCTTCTTTTCCTTGCAACACCCATGCAGCGGGCCATTGCGGTTTCTCCAGTCCGGCTATTTGCAGGGTGGCAAGATTGGCAATCGTGTGTTGGTCGAGCACGATGGTTTCCCAGCCTTCGTTGCCAGCAAGCAACGTGCGTATATCTCTGATGTTGTTTTCCACCTTTTTCACTTCCCATTTCTCGATGGGAAGGATGGCAGATTGTTTCTTACCCAATCCGGCTGATTTCATTCCGCTCAGTTCTTCCATCGGGCGGTAGCCGTGTGCGTGTCCTCTATTCTCGTAGATGCTTACGATTTCGTTGATTCCCTCATGCAGCAGACCGTCGATGAGAAAAGTATTGTCCAATTCATCCGAAGAAGCCCGCCTAGCTATTTTTCCATTCACTTGCACATACATCGGGTCGGCAGTAAACATTTCGCAAACCAATGTTCCATACTTCTCCATCTCTTTACGGGAAAGGATCACTACGCTGCGGTACATGGAGTAACGGCAATCGTTCACCCCAAGTTCAGGCAGGGAAACTCCCTTGCGCAATGGCTGCCAGTTGCCTCGGAAAGTTTCGTCACAACGCTCTGCCTGTGCCACTCGTATCGGCATAGGCATATTGACGGGACGTTGCGGCAAAACCTGCTCTTTCGGATACCATTCGCCCTGCCCGTTTGCCGGAGATACCACCAATACTTTGCTGTCCAAAGGCGCAACCGAGCAATAGACATTGATCGCCGGCCTGCCTTTGATATGAAACCGGACGTTGTCGCGGAATGCTTTTTGCTTATCCTTATTAAACAGGAAGATAAACAGAGTGCCCTCTTGCGAACGGCGGACGCCGAGAGTCAGTTCCCTGCAATTGTCCGATGTAGTGAAATCCATCGCTTCACTTCTTGCCAACTGAGTACCGAAGCGGTCGACAAAGTCGCCTATACCTTTCACGGCAGCATATTTCTCGCCCACGCCGCCGCTTTCTTTCAAAGCGGCTCCGTAGTCGTAGGTGGTGGTCATGCGACGGGCTCCCCATCCGGCTAAATTCGTTCCGCCGAAAAACATATAATAGTTGAGTCCGGTAGAGCCTCCTGCCATTGCCATCAAGGCCATTCCACGCGCGTGACGTCCATCCAGATAGCAGTCTTCACTCAATCCGCCGCCCACGGTAGAGAACCATCCGCCCTGCAATTCACATACAAAGGCCGGCGCGTCAGGCTGCTGCCGCTTCAAATCTTCGATGCGGCTTTTGGCCTCATGGATGTTCCACCATACATACTGGTTGTCCATATCGAACAACTGGCTGATGACCGCATCTTCCGACCCTCTAACTTCGGGTGTAACACAAGTGAAGAGTGGCACGTCTATTCCATTGTCCGTACAATAAGTTGCCATATCGCGCAGTACCTTTTCTTTTTTCTCCGACTCCATGTCGAAGTAAATGTATTCGTTCTCAAGCTGTACCATGATGATTCCCTTCTCACCGGGTTTCTTACACGTAAGCTGCTCTCCGGCAAAAACCTGACAAACAGCATCATACCAATGTTTCGTCCATTTCATGTGTTCGGGATGACTACTACGTAACCAAAAACTGGTGTCATATTTGTCCGGACAATACTTGGCAACCCAACGAGGATAACCTCCTCCGGCCCATTCGGCACAAATAAAAGGTCCCGGACGAACAATTGTGTACAACCCGAACTCTTCGTGAGCCATCTTGAGCCATGCTTTCAAGTCGTCGAAGTCGCACTGCGAATAGTCCTTCACATGGCGCGGCATGGTGCGTTCATGCCAATTCCACGGTACATATGTCTCCACGGTATTGAATCCTGCTTCCTTTATCTTGCGGAAACGCTCCCTCCACAACTCCTGAGGAACACGGAAATAATGAAAAGCGGCACTCAAGACAAACATATCCTTGCCCTCGATGGTGAAACACTGCCGGTCATAGCGGATGCGTTCCGGATGCGGAAATTGTTTGGCAGGCAGTTGTCCGGTGGCACACAGATGACACGCCAGACAACATACGAGGATTGATAAAATCAATTTCTTCATAAAAACTTCTTGTTTAGAGAAAACCAATAAATTTACCTGTTTTCTCAGTTATCCGTTTATTCTTCGGGACGGTAAATTCCCTCCGGATCGTAGATTTCTGTTTTGACTGTATAAATTTCCAATTCGGCCAATGCAAAGAATACGAGATTATCGGAAGTCTTGTCGGCCCGGTAACGGATGTATGAATAAGGTTGTCCTTCTGCACCCAACGTGGGCGTAGTATAAGAACTTCCTCCTTCACCGTCGTCTTCGATGGATGCAATCTTGTTCCACTGTTCGCCGTCATTGCTTCCCAATACGGTAATCTCTACTGGACATTGCCCGTATTTGCCGCCGCGATAGAAGGTCTGCACCTTAAACTGCTCTACAGGAGAGGGAAAACTAATATCTAGATAGTGTGGATCAGTTCCCGCATTGTGCCAGTCGGTATGAAAAAAGTTACTGAAATTTCCATCCACCAAATACTCGATATACTTTCCTTCATCCGGGTCAGGCTTGTTGCAAAACAGGTTTTCTTTACCCAACAACACCTTATTGGTGATTTCCTTCACCACCGGCTGGACAGGCAGTGCGGTTGCCTTTACTTCCAACACCTCACCCTTGTTTTGGGTAGAGCTGACAGGAGTGACATGGAATGTATATTCACCGTCTTTTGCCAGCATATCCTCAATGAGCATCATATCGCAAAAGACGCTGGCTTTCTTATTGATGTGCCTGCCTGTGACGGGATGCGTATAGTCTACTTGCACATAAAACAGGTTGGAATCGACAGGAACTTTCCATTCCAGCATCACGCCTCCTTCGAGGGGCGTGGCTGTCAAATCACTGATTGCGGAAGGCACGACAACCGACTTGTCGTTATCGTCGCTACAAGCAGATGCCATAAACATGGCGGCAAAACAGGCCATGAATAAATATTTCTTTTTCATTGTAATTGCTGTTTTAAATGATTAATAACCTGGATTTTGTACAATTAGCGTATTCTTATTCAATTCCGAATCGGCAATCGGAAGCAAATAATGAGTGGGTGAAGTGAATTTCCAGGCACGGTCTAATACTACAGGACGGAAGAAGTCTTCGTCCGACACACCGTCTGTGTTAAGAGCCGACGGATTGTGGCCCAAAATATGCTCCAACTCTTTCCATCTTGCCATATCCCAACGGTAGTGTCCTTCAAAACTCAGCTCGATAAGCCGCTCCTGATGAATGATTTCAATGAGTTTATCTTTGGTCAATGTAGCAATTCCTTCCCACGATTTTTCCACAGTGGGTATGCCAGCGTGTTCTCTAACCTTATTCAATGCACTCTTGGCCATGTCCAGTTCGCCGACTTCCGCCGCCGCTTCGGCAAGATTCAGATAGAGTTCGCCCAAACGGATAATAGGCCATGGATAATTCTGGAATCCATTGCGCGTGTCGTACGTAGGCGTACACCATTTCTTTACCAGATATCCGCTCAATGCAAAGTCTGTATGATTGTTCTGTTTTCCGTGATTGTCCGATTTGCGGAACATGGTAATAATTCTTCCTTCATCATATCCTTCACGTTGCATTTCAAAGTATCCATTGTGGAATGAAATCCACGAATAAAAACGAGGTTCACGTTTCAGGTTAAGGTTGCACGTGTTACGTCCCTCATACTGTCCTATCTTGAAATATTCATCGGGAGTGTAGTATTTCGGATCTTCGGCAATCGGGAGTCCGTTTTCCGTATAGAACACTTTCACAAATTCCAATGTGGGGGATACTCCATTCCAACTATTACCTCCATTGACCGGATCGCGCGGAGCAGATTGGTTCTGCGGACCATACATACCTTCCGTGCGAGTGTCCGCCCAAATGACTTCCATATTCTTCTTATCCATCATCTGCATCTTCAGTGCATATTGGATTAAATCTTTGGGCCAGCATTCTTCGGGAATTTCGCTTTCATCGGCTACCGTGAACGGAACGTATTTCTGCTCTTCCGCCAGTGCCAATGCCTCCTGGCAGGCAGCCAAAGCCGTATTCCATTTGGACGGTTCATATTCTAACGGCATCAACGGTTCGTTTGTCTCCGGGTCATAGAGGGATGAGTTTTCAAAAAAAGCGCTATTGCCATTGAACAGAGGAGAGGCCGCATACAAATAGCACCTTGCTTTCAAGGCCTTGGCTGCCAGTTTAGTGGCTCTTCCATAGTAAGATGATGCTTGAGTGACAAGCAAGCCGTTGTTGTAAGCCTCATCATACTTGTCGGCAATCCATTGGACGCATACGTCGAAAGAACTGCGTTTCAGTTTCTCCGTGCTGCTTACACCCACCTCGTGGTCCATTAGGATAATCGGACCGTAGGCACGCAGTAACATGAAATGGTAATAAGCAATCAGAAAATTGGCTTCCGCCTTGTAAGTCAGTTTCAGCTCATTTTCCATACGTGGCACCGCATCAATGTTGTTTATCAATGTGTAGCAACGGCGTATACCAGCATACATACGGCTCCAATACGTGAAATCACCGATGTTTGCCGCAGTATGGGTTCCTTGCAGAAATCGCGAGTCGTAATCGGTCAGGCAATCGCCCCCCTGATATAGATAGCAACCTTCGCGCTCTTTGGGCATAAAAGCATAACAAGAATACAGGTAACGTTCGGCTGCATTTTTGTCTTTGAAAGCATCTTCTTCAGTCGGACGTTCGTCGGGAACAATGTCCAAATAATCGCAAGAACTTATCCCTGCCATCAGAAATATAAGCAACAGGGCTTGGTATAATTTGTTTTTCATGAATCCGGTTTATTTGTTAATTGAAAATTGAATACCTACATTATACACTCGCTGAGTCGGATAGGACAATCCGCTGCCGCCCCCCATTTCGGGGTCCCAATATTTGAACGGAGAGAATGTCAACAGGTTGGAACCTCTCAGATAAATACGGAAGAACTTGTGGTTAAATCCAAGTTCCAGGTTTTTCAACTTGAGGAATGCACCGTTGCGTTGCCAATAAGTAGAGGCTTTCGTATTGTTTTCATTGTCGCGTTTACTAAGACGCGGATACTCGGCATAAATGTTCTGGTTACTGTCGCTCCAATAGTCATCGGCAATGAATTTCAACACATTACGCGTACCTTCGGCACCAAATGGGTGAATACCGCTCATCATAATAGAGACACGTGCCGCCCCCTGGAAGAAGAACGAGAAATCAAATTTCTTGTAGCGGAAGGAAGGACCGAAACCATATACAATTTCAGGAGTGGTCGGCATTCCCGTGTACTGACGGTCGTTGGAATCGATTATATTGTCATAATTACCGTTTACGTCAGGCAGGTTCTTGTATTTGATATCACCGCCGGTCACCCATCCTCCCAAGTTCTGTTTCGGATTGCGCAGCACTTCGGCATCATCGATAAACAGACGCTCGGCAATGTAGAGGAGCTGCTGGTCAATAGAGTGTCCCACACGTGAAATATTGGGATATTTCCGGAAATCAGGCTCGTCGTATTCAAGCACTTTATTGTGGGCATACGTAAATGTCCCCTTGAACGACATATCGAAATCTTTGTTGAATCTCTTCGCATAGTCAACAGAGAAATCGAGTCCCTTATTCTCCACCTTACCAAGATTACCATACATTTTCGTTACAAGGTTCATCCATTTATCTTTTCCATTCGTACCCCAATAATCGGGAATCTGCTGACGTTCCATAAAAATGTCCTTACGTACCTCTTTAAAGATATCGAACGATATGTTCAGGTCTTCCCTAAGACCCAAGTCGAGACCAAAGTTCCACTTGCTACCTACTTCCCACGTAATGTCGTTATTGGCATAACGGATATATTTCGGACCGTTTTTTGAGATGTTTTGATCACGGCCTGTCGTATATCCCAAATCGCCGTTTTCCAGCTCGATGTCTGAAAGGTAAATATAACGTTCGCCTCCAATCTGGTCGTTACCAACAAGCCCCCAAGAAGCACGCAGTTTCAAATTAGTTACCACATCGGAGAATTTTTCAAAGAATTTCTCACGGCTGATATTGTATCCGACTGCTACGGAAGGGAAGAATCCAAAACGGTTGCCTTTGGCAAAGTTTTCGCTGCCATTGTAACCGAAGTTCAACTCAGCCATGTAGCGATAGTCGTATGCATAGGTGAAACGACCGGCAAATCCCTGCTTGCGTTGCGGAAGCGAACTGATGAGGTTCTCCGGAGCATTCCCGTTGTATTGGTCCTGGTTGTAAAGCAACATACCCGATACGTTGTGCACGGTATTGAAGGTACGGTTGTAGTTGAGCATCGCTTGAATATAAAGCCGGCGGTCGCCACCCGATTTATTATCGGTATTCAATACGGTATTTTGTTCGGTACCGATTCGGTTCAACGTATAGTTCGACAAATTGCCGGTATCATAACTTATCACTTGAAACTGATTGTAACCCGCCGAACGGTTGGTGTTTGTAAAACTCCAGTTCTTGAATGAGAACAAGCCTTCTGCCGAAAGCCCTTCGGTGATAAAATCTAATTTTTGTTCGAACTTCAGGTTTGCCATCACGGTACTTTCAAACTGCGACTGGTATCCTCTTGCCATTTCGGCGTAAGGGTTGCGGAAACCGCTATTAAATTTGCCACCGGATTTACCACCCCAACGGATGTAATCCACATCGGGGTCGTCTGAGAAACGTACCGGGAAATCAACCGGATTGGACTCCATCACCATACCAAACAAATCGCCCGTTTTTGCAGTAGGGCCAGAATAATCTCTCAACTGTACATTCAGATTCAACGACAGTTTGCTGGTTTTGGACAAATTCAGATTGAAATTGTTCTGGAATACGTAGCGCATGATATTGAGGTTGTTTTTATAACTGAAGTCATCAGAATTGCGTAGCACACCACTATCGTGATTGACAGACACACTGCTGAAATAATCCAGTTTTCTAGAACCGCCGCGAATCGTCACATTGACATTTTGATTCATAGCACCGCTACGGAACAGTTCGTCATACCAATTCACATTGGGATAAATAAGCGGGTCTAAACCGGCTCTTGTACCGGCAATCTTATCGTCGGAATAAAGTACTTCGCCAGTGCCACGTGTCAACACGGATTCGTTGTACATCTCCATGTAGCGCACACCGTCGACAAACTTCGGTGTCTTAGTATGTGTAGAGTAGGCGTTCTCTACACGTACATTGACAATGGTCTTGTCGCTATCGCGCCCCGATTTGGTCTTGACAATCATTACACCGTTCGCACCACGCGAACCATAAAGCGCGGTAGCCGTCGCATCTTTCAATACGGAGAAACTTTCAATAACTTCGGGATCGATAGCATTCAAATCGCCGCTCGATGCCTGTACACCGTCGATGATAATCAACGGGCTTCTCGCACCACTGAACGTAGAAATACCTCGAATCCAAAAGTCTGCCCCATCGGCTCCCGGCTCTCCGGAACGCTGCACAGCAACAACACCCGCCAAACGTCCGGCAAATCCTGCCGACAACTGCGAACTGGGAACTTTCAGTTCATCGGGCTTCATCATCTGCACCGAACCGACTACCGATTCTTTCTTCTGTGTACCATAGCCTACTACGACCACTTCGTTCAATGTCTGTGAAGACTCCTTCATGACAATCTTGACAACCGTGCCTACCGTAGCTTCCACAATCACCGGGTCGTATCCGATATAGGAGACGTTCAATGTCACTTTCTTGGCAGATACCGTCAACACGAAATTGCCATCAATGTCGGTGATGACACCGGTTTCGGTATGTCCTTTCAAAAAGACGGACGCTCCGATAACCGGTTCTCCGTTTGCATCCCGAACATTTCCTTTAATCTGGTATTTCTCATCACTTACACTGCTTTTATCTTCTCTCTTTTTCAGCACGATATCTGTGCCATTGATTACATAATCCACTTGAGAATCTCCAAAAATTTCATTAAGGAGTTCGGACAATTCCGTTCCTTTAGCAGAGATAGATACTTTCCGTTTGACGTTAAAATCTTTCGTACTATAAAAGAAGGTGTACCCTGTTTTTTTCTCGATTTCCTTAAGTGCTTTTTCAATCGTCGTATCCCGAAAGCGGAATTCCATCACTGCATTTTGAGAATGAACTGTCTCAGCGTACGAAATTCCAACAGACATGAACAGAAACATAATAAAGAACCTCATAAACAAAGGAATTTTACCAATTGTCTGCGAAAACATATTTTTCCAGACATTTTTTTGGTAGTAACTACATAAATACATAACTTTAAAATGTGATTTAAGATTGGTAAAAAATGATTGTTGCTTGTTGGCAGACAAGCACTCCCGTTTTTTCAATATCGAAAAGCATGGCAGTGCTTTTCGATATTTTTTTGTGCTTTTCTTACGTTGGTGCTTTCATGGTATGTTAATTATTAAGATGGTTAATATAGTTCTATGATTGTTTCGTCATCGCGACTACCCGGACTATTATTTTTTACAATACGATAGTTGAATCTACAAGATATGGAAAGATTCTTTATTATCTGTTCTACCTTCTGATTCTTGATAGTGCCCGTAAAACGACTATTCAACAAATCATCATTGTTTATACGGAATGTCACATGATATTTCTTAGCCAAAATATCGAGCGCATCTTGAAGCAAGCAGTCTTCAAGAACAATCTTGCCATCTTTCCAGCCTATCTCGGTTTCTATGTCTACTTCTTCCACCACCGCTTTTCCCGTTTCGGCATCATAAGATATCTTTTGCCCCGGCTGCATGAACACAACTTTTTCTTTTTGGCCGGCCGCACGACTGACAAATTTAACTGCTCCGTTCACTAATGTCGTACTTGCTCTGCGCTTGTCGGTCTTTACATTAAATTCGGTACCTAACACTTCGACTTTCGCTTCCGAAGCTGTTTGGACAATGAAACGTTTACCATCCTGTTTACGCACCACGAAGTATGCTTCTCCATCCAAATGTACCTTACGCTCTTTCTCGAAACGAGTGGGATACTTCAAGGTTGCCCGGGCATTCAGATAAACCGTACTACTGTCCGGCAAGAGCACTGTAGATATTGCAGTTTCGCTTCCGTGTACTTCCATCCACGCGGTAGCAGTATCTCTACCACCGTCGCCCCAAAAATAATATATGGCAGTAAAGACAAGAACGGGAAAAGCCAACATGGCTGCCGCTGTTGCTATATATCGTCTGATACGTTTGTGTCGCCGCCGCTCCGTCCGGCTCCAGAATTGCTGCAACGCCTGCCGAGGGGATGCTTCTTCCGAGGCATACAACAGATGTGTAGCTACAACTATCCGTGCCACTTGTTTAGCCGTACGACTATTTGATTCGGAACTCTGTATCCATTCCTCAACCGTTTTCTTTTCTTCCTCGTTGACTTCTTTTTCAAAATAGCGAAGCAACAAAGATTCATCTATCATATTCTGTTCTTGCATAATCGATATTGTAAGTGTTTTATTACTTGCTTACATATGGAATACACAAAAACGGAGGGATGTACTAAACTAAAAGTGACTTTTTTTACTTTTTCCTAAAAAAAAATTGCAAGCGAAAAGAATATTAAAGTATAAAACCGTAGATTGCCAATATAAAAAGATAGTCTTTCAACTTCACTCTCAGAATTTTAAGCGAATGCTGAATGCGATAGTCTACCGTTTTAACAGACACATTCAACATCTTGGCTATCTCTGGACGGGTTTTGTTGTGAAAGCGGTGCATGATGAAAACCTCGCGATAAGAAGAGGGCAATTCGGCAATAGCCTCTTGGATGAGTATTTTCAATTCTCTGATAGCAGATAAATCGATAAATTCATAAAAAGCATCCTGCTCTTGCCCGAACCATGTGGAGACTTCATCCCTTTCTTTTTCTTGCCGCCGAAGTACATTGAGACACCGATGCTTGACGGAAGTAAACAAATAGCTCCGTAAGGAAGAAGTCGTATTCAAAACAAACGTTTTTCTGTTTTCCCACAACCAGACCATCATCTCCTGCAACACCTCTTCGGCATCTTCGGCAGACACATAACAACGGCTATACCCATATAATAAGGTATAGTATTTCATAAAAAGGTCATTAAAGGCTTTCTTATCTCCCCTACTGATAGAATACCACAGCACTTTATCTTCATCTACCGGCAGGTTTATATTAGTTTCTATCAACATTATCAGGTCAATTAAAGGCGGTTATGAGTATGATTATTATATTTTGCAAATATACACATCTTTTTTAATTCCCCGCCAAAGTCAATGGTAAATCAACATACTAATATTAACGTGATATAAGAGTAAAATTATTCTTTTGGTTATTAAGAGCCTGTTTAAATTTTCCTGAGATTATGTTAGATAGGCTTTACCGACCT
>ERZ778515.887-NODE-887-length-23972-cov-4.905799_pt1 | contig 23972 bp, 20 predicted proteins | sample MGYA00510343_ERZ778515 | MGnify/ENA primary metagenome ERZ778515 (study PRJEB29527, sample SAMN07138965) | mouse gut metagenome | material: feces | host: mouse | place: China:Nanjing | collected 2016-01-25 ...
GAAGATGTTTTTGACTAGAATTGGTTTTGGCTCCAAGGTGATAGTGACAGGAGATGCTTCCCAGAAGGATTTACCTCAGGGAACGCTATCCGGTCTTGACGTGGCGGCAAGAGTGCTGAAAAATATAGAAGATATTGCGTTCTGTAGTCTGACAAGCCGTGATGTGGTAAGGCATCCGCTGGTACAGAAGATTGTAAAGGCTTATGATGACTATGAGGGGAGCGAAAAGCGGCGTCAGGATAAAATAAAGAACAGGGAAACCCGAAAAAATGGCAAAAGATAAATTGAAGTACGGAAAAAACATATACCTGTCGGCAGCGGTCATGTTTTTGGCTACCATGCTGTTAGTATGTGCATTCAGCTATATAAAGGGACTTGGCGCGGCGGACATTATCCGCAATACTGTAATGAGCGGCATGGGTGCTTTTCTTGTGCTGCTTTTTATGATACAGTCAAAAATATACCGTTTATTTGAATATGACAATGGAGAGCATTTGCTTCGGTTTATGGTGGTATACCTGATATGTCTGGCACTTGCTTTTGCCATTTCCTATCTGCCTGCAGCCGGATGGCCTTATCTGGCAATTTTTGTGTTCCTCACACTCTTTTCCAATTTACAGATCGGCATTTCTGCGGGGACGGTTTTGCTTGCCGTTTCTATGCTTCTTTCCCAAAACGGCACGGAGATTTTTATGCTGTATTTTGTTTGCGGACTAGCCGGTGCAAGTCTTTTCAGAGGATTGGATGAAGCCTACAAAATTGGAATTCCGACAGTTGTTTCCGTTATGTTTCTACTGACTGGAGAAACGGCGTGTGTGGTATTGTATGCCAACGAAACCTTAAAGCCGGAATTGTTTTTGATTCCCCTTATCAATGTTATCATCAGTCTGGTGCTGCTTTTGATTATTCTCAGGTTTTTTTCTGCCTTTGTCATCTACAAGCATAGAAACAAATATATGGAAATTAACGATCAAGAGTGTGCGCTTTTGGTGGAACTGAAGGAAAAGTCAAAAGAGGAGTACTACGGTGCCGTACACACGGCGTATTTTTGCGAAAGGATTTCCCGTGCGCTCTGTCTGGATGTGGATGCAGCAAAAACAGGCGGTTATTATCGGCGCATCGGGATTCTGAAAGGGGAAAATACATGGGAGACAGTAGAAGGAATTGCCAAAGAATATGCGTTTCCCAAGGAGGCAGTACGCATACTGCGAGAATTTTTGGACAAAACGGCGCCTATAAAGCAGAAAGAAACAGCGGTGCTTCTCATGTCGGACGCCGTCATAAGCTCTATTCTTTACCTTTTTGCCCAAAACAGCGATGTGCCGGATTATGATAAAATCATTGACACGGTTTTCAAACAGAAGCTGGAGTCGAACGTGCTGCAGGTTTGCAGTATTACGCTGGAAGAGTTATACCGGATGAAAAAGATTTTTAAGGAGGAAAAACTGTACTATGACTTCCTACGTTGAAAAAGAAACGGAATTGGAATTTTCTTTCGATATAAAAGAAGTGGCAGAACAGGTAATGGAGGGCGTACTGCGCATGGAAAGCTGCCCCTATGAAACGCAGATAAACCTTCTGCTTACAGACAACGAGGGAATCCGTGCATATAATGCCAGATTCCGTCAGATCGACAGAGAGACGGACGTATTGTCATTTCCCAATGTGGATTATGAAAAGCCATCTGATTTTTCACGGCTTGCAGGCCGCGAAGCGGACTATTTCGATCCTGACAGCAAGGAGCTGGTTATGGGAGATATCATCCTATCTGTTGAAAAGGTGAAGGAGCAGGCGATTGCCTACAACCATTCTGAAAAAAGAGAGTTTTCGTTTCTGATTGCACATAGTATGCTGCATCTGTGCGGGTACGACCATATGGAGCAGGCGGAAGCGAAGGTGATGGAAGAGAAACAGGAAGCAGTTTTGACGTCGCTTGGCATTACGCGGGAGATTTGAGCGGCGTTCCAGACTGTTGTTTACAGAAGAGGGACAGATTATGAATCAAATGGAAATCAGGAAAAGGCAGTTTGGCATGGTTGGAAAGCTTCTGGGATTCGTGATTGCAATTATGCTGGTAAGGATAATCGGAGATTTAGGCATGGCATACTTTTCTGCCGCATTGGAAATATATATACTGCTCCAGATGCTTTTTACTGCCGGAGTTCCCGGCTGTATGGCGAGACTGGTGAGAACCCGCATGGCAAAAGGACAGTATAAGAATGCGGGAAAGGTTGCAAAAGCGACGGGGGGATATTGTCTGATAATCGGCATATTGGGAAGCATTTTCCTGCTTTTCGGGGCGGAATCTTTTATGCGTGCGATCAATCTGCCGGAAGCTGCGCTGACGTTAAAAATATTGGCGGCTGCTTTTTTCCTGCAGGCGATCTGCGCCATGCTGCAAGGCTATTTTCAGGGGATGGGAACGGCGATGCCTTCCATGATATTTGGCATTATCAAGCAGGTATTTTGTCTGTCTTTTTCCCTGTTGTTTACCCATATGCTGTATCGCTACGGTTTGCGTGCTTCAGCGCTTTTGCACAATGAAAAATTTGCCGGCATGTACGGTGCAAGCGGGGCTGCCATTGGTTTTCCATGCGCACTTTTGCTGGCTTTCTGCTTTTTACTTGCGATTTATATCAGTACGGAAAGAAGGATGCGCAGGAAAAACAGTGGTATGCGTCTGACGGAAGACGGTTATGAAGTACTCAGGCTTTTGATATTTTCCCTGCTTCCTGTAAGCGGTATTCTGTTTTTTTTCAGGCTTCCGATTATGGCGGGGATGGCATTTTATCAGAAGCACAATCAAGGTAGTATAGAAGCGTTTACCGCTTACGGCGCATATTATGGAAAATATCTGGTGCTTGTAGGCATCTTTTCGGTGCTGGCGTTGTTTTTTTCTGCAGGGATTGAAAACACGGTGGTCCACTACCTCAGAAAAGAAGAGTCGAAAAATGCAAGAAGTTACCTGTCAGGCGGTATGCAGGCGCTGCTTCTTGCATCGGCTTATTTTGCCATGCTTCTGCTTGTGCTTGCGCCCGGTATGCTGCAGATGTTTTTCGGGGAAAATGCCGGAGAGCAGGCTGCCGGTTATCTGCGCAGCGGCTTTGCCGTCGTGTTGTTTTTGCCGATGGGAATTTACTTTGCAGGAATTTTGATGGGAATTGGAAAAAGCAGAACGGTACTCATCAATACGCTGGTTTCTTTTATCCTGTTTGTGCTGGCGGCAAACATTGGGTTGAATGTTATGAAGGGCAATGTTTTGGCGTTGGTGATTGCCATGCTGGTATTTACTGCCGCGGGCTGCATCCTGAACGGTTTCTTTTTGCTGCGAAACGTCCGATGCAATCCGGAATGGCTGCAAATAACAGTGCTGCCTATTGCGGCGGCGTTTGTAAGCGGACTCTGTATTTTTTTGCTGAATAAAGTGATAGCTCCTGCAATTGGGGAGGTTTTGTCAACGATTTTCTGCTTTTTGCTTGGCGGAGCCGTTTATCTGATTCTGCTTTTTGTACTGCGCTGTATCAGGGAAAAAGACTTGGATGTGCTGCCGGGCGGCAATATTCTTTTCAGAATAGGAATGTTTCTGCATCTTCTGTAAAAATTGAATAAAAATAAAGGATAGGCTGATACTGATAAGAAGAAGTATTGTATATGGAGGTTTTTTATGAAGTTTTTAAAGGGTGTCAGCCTGTTTTTCCTTTACCCCTGTATTATGCTTGGATCCGGTATCTATATTGGCATTTTATTAAACAATTATTTTTATCCGAGGCAGATACAGTATATCGAGGTTCCCGTTCCTGTGCCTGCGGCGCAGACAAACGAGCAGGAAGTGGCAGAGGAAGAAGAAATTTCGCAGTCAGACAGCGCGGCGGTTTTATCCAGAGAAAAAGAAGTGATAGATGCAGACACGGAATATATTGTGGAAGAATATGACACCAGACGGGATACGCTGGTGGAAACGGTGTGGAATGTGCCGCCCAAGTACATGGGAATGGACAGGGAAGCTTTTGTGACGGCAATGGAGCTGTATGCGGCTTCGCCCCCGCTCACAGAGCAGGAGAGAGGCTTTGTGGGACTGGAGGTGCGTTCTTTTTCCTCCAGCCGAGTGATTGTCCGAATGAATTATGCTTATGTGGAGCCCTCAAAAAGTTTTTATCTGAGAGTGGCGGACAATAATATTGTGGTTTATTGTGATGACGGCGAGACCGTGTATATGTATACAAGCATATCTGCGCTGACGCTGCCGGAATATATTCAGACACAGGTAGTAAAGGGTATGTTTATAGAGGATGAGGCGGCGCTGTATCAGTTTTTGGAAACCTATTCCAGCTAGACAGAGCATACACAAAAGCACATAAAGAGGTGTATATGAATAAAAAATTAAAAATTGCCGTTATCGGGGGCGGCGCTTCCGGCATGATGGCTGCTGTTACCGCTGCAAGAGAGGGGGCGGCGGTTTTTCTGTATGAAAAAAAGGAAAGAGTGGGAAAGAAGCTGCTCTCCACCGGCAATGGGAAATGTAATTTTTCCAACAGGGATTTGCGCAAAGAATGCTATTATGGAGAAAGCAGGGAAGAGGCATGGAAGATTTTATCCAGATTTGATGCAAAAGCCGCCGTCTCTTTCTTTGAAGAAGCGGGTATGCTGGTGAAGGACAAGGGCGGCTGTCTTTATCCGGCATCGGAGCAGGCTTCTACCGTTCTTGATATTTTACGGCTTTTGCTGCAGCAGGAAAAAGTAACTGTATGTACGGACTGTCAAGTTCTTTCGATAAAAAAAGAAAAGCAGGGCGGCATCGCGCTGGAAACACAAAAGGGAAGAGCTCTTTATGACAGGGTGATTCTCGCCTGCGGCGGAAGGGCTGCGCCCAAAACCGGTTCGGACGGAGACGGTTATCGTCTTGCGGCAATGGCGGGGCATACGCTGATACCCGTAGTGCCGGCGCTTGTGCAGCTTCATTGCAAGGAGCATTATATAAAGACATGTGCCGGCGTGCGCACACAGGCGCATCTGTCCCTTGTGGAAAACGGCAGATGTGTGGCAGAGGAGAGCGGTGAACTGCAGTTTACGGAATACGGTATTTCCGGCATTGTGGTGTTTCAATTAAGCAGGCTGGCAGCGTATGGATTTTTGCACAAAAAGAAAATGGAGATGTACATAGACTGCCTGCCGGCGTATGATAGTGAGGCGTATGCGGATTTTGTAAAGAAAAGAAAGGCAAACCATGCTGCGGAAACGGTGGAAGCCTTTTTTACAGGTATGCTCAATAAAAAGCTGATGCAAGCATTTATCCGACTATCGGGACTAAAGCCGGAGGATTCCTACCGTCATGCAGAGGAAAAGAAAATCGATGCCGTATTTGCCCTCTGTAAAAAACTAAAGCTTTCCCTGAGCGGCTGTCATTCCTTTGAACATGCACAGGTATGCGCCGGCGGGGTTTCCCTGCGTGAAGTTACGGAAAATCTGGAATCCGTTTTTTGGAAAGACCTGTATATGGCAGGGGAGATGCTGGATGTGGACGGTATCTGCGGCGGCTATAATCTGCAGTGGGCGTGGGCTTCCGGTTATGTGGCGGGCAAGAGTGCCGCAAAATAAATTTACGCGGCACTCTTGCAGTTGTGAAAGAATGGATAAAGAGCATGATTAGAATTGAACAGATAAAACTAAAAATAGAACAAAAGACTGACGTATTGTACAGGGAGGCAGCCAGAATCTTAAGGATTGCGGAGCGGGATATTCTTTTTCTGCAAATTGTGAAGCGTTCTTTAGATGCGCGAAAAAAGCCGGATTTGTTTTACAGCTATGTGATAGAGGTAACGATAAAACAGGAAGCAGAAGTATGGAAGCGCTGTGCCAAAGGAAGAAGCGGACGTATAGAAGCGGGCGGGCACTTTCTCTCTTTACGGCAGGCGGAGGAGTATGTGTTTCCCGTTTTCCATACGGGCGAATGTGTGGAGCGCCCTGTGATAGCAGGTATGGGACCTGCAGGTCTTTTCTGCGCTTATTTTCTGGCAAGGGAAGGATACCGTCCGATTCTTTTGGAGCGTGGGAAGGACGTGGATGCCAGACAGAGGGATGTGGAAGCATTTTGGGCGGGCGGCATTCTGAATCCCGAGTCCAATGTACAGTTTGGAGAAGGCGGGGCAGGCACTTTTTCGGACGGCAAGCTGAATACGCTGGTAAAGGATACCCATGGAAGAAACAGGGAGGTTCTGCGTCTGTTCGTCAATTTTGGCGCGCCGGAGGAAATTTTATTTGACAATAAACCGCACATTGGCACGGACATTCTGCGCACAGTAGTAAAAAATATGCGGGAAGAAATAAAGCGTCTTGGCGGCGAGGTCCGTTTTCAAAGTCAGGTGACGGAGATAAAGGTAGCGGACGGCGGCATAGACGGCGTTGTGATAAACGGCGTGCAGCTTTTGGAGACGAAGACGCTGGTGCTTGCCGTTGGGCACAGCGCACGCAATACTTTTTCCATGCTGTATGAAAAAGGTATTCCCATGGAGGCGAAGCCCTTTGCAGTGGGCTTCCGTGTGGAACACAGACAGGCGTTTATCGACGAAAGCATGTATGGAAATACGGGAAGGACCGCGGGCGGCGCACTTCCTGCGGCAGCCTATAAGGTGACGGCAAAAGCGGAGGATGGCAGGGGTGTCTATTCTTTCTGTATGTGTCCGGGCGGTTATGTGGTAAACGCTTCCTCCGAACAAGGCAGACTTTGCACAAATGGTATGAGTTACAGTGGGCGGGATGGAGAAAATGCCAACAGCGCGGTGATTGTTTCCGTAACGCCGGCAGATTATAAAGAGAAGCATCCCCTTGCCGGCGTCGCTTTTCAGCAAAAGCTGGAAGAAAGGGCATACCGTGCCGGTGCGGGACGTGTGCCGGTACAGACGTATGGAAGCTTTCGGGCATCTATAAAAGAAAAGACGGCACTGCCGCCCGATCAGGGCGCGGCTTTTCTGCCTGCTGTCAAAGGGGAATACGTTTTTGCCGATATCACGGAAATTTTACCGGAGGCACTAAACAGAGATATTGTGGAAGGTATGGAGCAGTTTGGCAGGCAGATAAAAGGTTTTGACAGAGCGGATACGCTGCTTTTGGCGGTGGAGAGCAGAACCTCTTCCCCTTTAAGAATCCTGCGGGACGATACGCTGCAATCCGAAATCCGCGGGCTGTTTCCCTGTGGGGAGGGCGCCGGTTATGCAGGTGGAATCACCTCCGCGGCAATGGACGGCATCAAGGTGGCGGAGGCTGTGGCGGCAAGACTGGCGGATTAAGGCAGGAATCAATTGCCGAAGGCAGACAAACCGCCACAATGCATTGACTAACAAAAGGAAATAAAGTAAAATAGATGCCGTGATTTATAGAGAAAAACGGCAGAAAAGAAAAGGAATGGCATGACAGATTACAGGAAAGTACTGCGGGATAAAAAAAGAATTGTGGTTAAAATAGGCTCTTCCTCCTTACAGCATAAAAGCACGGGAGATTTAGACTATATCAAGCTGGAAAAACTGGTAAGGGAATTGTGCGACATCCGCAATCAGGGAAAGGATGTGGTTTTGGTGAGCTCAGGGGCAATTGCCGTTGGCAAAAAGGCGGTAAAACCGTATAAGGGCAGCGCCAAAGAAGAAGCATCGCCGATTGCTTTCAAGCAGGCGTGTGCCGCCGTAGGACAGGCGAGGCTGATGATGACCTATCAGAAGCTGTTTTCGGAGTACAATCAGATTGTGGCGCAGATTCTGATGACGAAAAATACGGTAGTGGATGATTTAAACCGTTACAATGCGCACAATACCTTTTTTGAGCTTTTGCGCATGGGGATTATTCCCATCGTCAATGAAAACGATACGATAGCCACCTATGAGATAAATGTGGCGGCAGATAACGACACGCTGATTGGCGATAACGATACCTTATCGGCAATTGTTTCGGCGTTGGTGGAAGCAGATTTGCTGATACTGCTTTCCGATATTGACGGTTTGTATACGGATGACCCGCGCTGCAGCAAGGACGCCAGATTTATTGAAGTGGTGGAGGAGCTGACTGACGAATATATGCATATGGGAAAAGCAAGTACCGGAAGCAGTGTGGGAACCGGCGGCATGAATACCAAGATGACGGCGGCACAAATTGCCACAAGCGCAGGCACGGATATGGTGATTGCCAACAGCAGGGACGTTGGTGTGCTGCACCGCATTTTGGACGGAGAAAACGAAGGAACGCTTTTTGTGGCGCATAAGGATAACGCATTTGCGCTTGCAGAGTTTGTCGAAAATCTGCACAAGGTATAGGAAGGAGATAATCCCTATGAATATGGAGGAGCGGATTCAAAGAATCAATGAGCTCTATCACAAATCAAAGGCGGAGGGGCTTACGCCTGAGGAGAAGGAAGAAAACGAACGCCTGCGGGCGGAATATATCCAGAATATCCGAAGCAATCTGCGGGCGCAGCTCAACAACATCGACATGGTAAACGAGGACGGAACCGTAGAAAATCTGGGTGATAAGTATGGCGGCAGGGGAACACATTGAGGAAAGCGTGATGGAAAGTAAGGAGAAGATGCGAAAGCGCATATTGGAACGAAGAGACGCCTTGACACCGGCAGAACGGATGCGTTCCGAGATTTTGGTGACGGAGCGTATTTTAGGGCATCAGTGGTACTATAAGGCGGGAGAAATCCTGCTTTTTGCAAGCTGCGGCAGCGAAATCAGTACGAGGGGTATTATGGAAGATGCCTTTATGAGCGGCAAACAAGTATACCTGCCCAAGGTAGAAGGCGAAACGATGCAGTTTTACCGTATTGCGCCGGATGAGCTGCTTCGGAAAGGGTACGGCGGTATTTTGGAACCATCCGGTGAGAAAGAAAAAAGATTTTGTTATGATAAAAACCGGCGGGATGCCATTTTGATGCTGATGCCGGGCGCTGCTTTTGACCCTATGCGCAACCGCATTGGTTATGGCAAAGGGTTTTATGACAGGTATCTGGCGGATAAGCCGGATTTACATACTATAGCGATTGGCTTTGACTGTCAGATGGTGGCACAGATTGAGAGCTGCACCACAGATATAAAACCCATGCAGGTGATATGCCTGTAAGATTCTTGTTTGTGTCTGCGCGCACTTGACACAAATGCAGTTATCGGAAAATGGTGTGCAGAAATGAGGCGTATATGGTAAACTTAGAGGAAATCGGAAAAAAGGCCGTCACAGCAAAATACAGCCTGCAGGGAAAGAATACAGAGGAAAAAAATGCAGCGCTATTTTTGATTGCGGACAGGCTGACAGAAAATACGGAAGCTATTTTAACGGCAAATGCGAAGGATGTGGCGGCAGGTGAGAAGAACGGGATGCACGCCGGACTGATAGACCGCCTGCGCCTGACAGAGGAGCGAATCCTCGCCATGGCACAGGGGCTTCGTCAGATTGCGGCGCTGCCTGACCCCGTGGGGGAGATTTTGGAACAGTTTACCCGTCCCAATGGGCTTAGGATAGAAAAGAGGCGGGTGCCTGTCGGTGTGATTGGTATTATTTATGAATCACGTCCGAATGTGACGGCGGATGCCTTTGGCTTGTGCTTTAAGGCAGGAAACGCCGTTATCCTAAAAGGCGGCAGCGATGCGCTAAACTCCAACAAAGCCATTACCGATATTATCAGATCCGCGCTTTTAGAGGCAGGGATGACGGCGGATGTTTTGCAGCTTTTAGAGACAACGGAGCGGGCGGTGACGGCGGCTTTTATGAGACTGAACGGATATGTGGATTTGCTGATTCCCAGAGGCGGCGCAGGGCTGATAAAGAGCGTGGTGGAAAACAGCACCATTCCCGTGATTGAGACGGGGACGGGCAACTGCCATGTCTATGTGGACAAGGATGCAGACTTGACTATGGCAGTCAATATTATTCGGAATGCCAAAACCCAGCGGATTGGGGTCTGCAATGCCTGTGAATCTTTGGTGGTGCATTCCGCCGTCATAGAAAAGCTTCTGCCCGCGCTTAGGGAAGCGCTTTCACCTTATGCGGTAGAGATGCGGGGAGATGAGAGAGTACGGGAAATCCTGCCGGACTGTGTGCCGGCACAGGATGGGGATTATGGAACGGAATATCTGGATTATATCCTTTCCCTTAAGACCGTTGACAGCGTGGAGGAGGCTGTTGCCCATATCAACCGCTATAATACAAAGCATTCCGAGACAATAGTTACGGAAAATAAAGAAGCGGCGGAAATTTTCCTAGACGGTGTGGATGCCGCCTGCGTCTATGCAAATGCTTCTACCCGTTTTACGGACGGCTTTGAGTTTGGCTTTGGCGCGGAGATTGGCATCAGCACGCAGAAGCTGCACGCCAGAGGTCCTATGGGATTAAAGGAGCTGACTTCCTACAAATATGTTATACGCGGAAACGGGCAGATCAGAGAGTAGGTAATGATAAAAAGCAGGCGGTAAAAGCGGGCAAGGAGCATGTTTATGAAACCTTGCAACACGAAATAGATAATCTGTTTCAGGCAATGGAAGAGCTGGATGAATGTCATGATGCTTTGCTTGAGAGCAATGTCATTTTCCTGAACAGCAGGGTCGCCGTAGTGAGTTTTCGTTTTTTTGATAAGACAGAGGAAGGGATGGATGTTTTTCGGTATCTTCCCGTCAGCATCGACTTGCAGACAGGAGAGAAAATTGATTTTAGGGATTATATTACCGCCGAAGAGCTTAAGGAGCTGCTTGCCTGTACCAATCCGTACTGTAAAACAGCGGAAAATCTTACCTTGTTTGAGTTCTATGATGACTATGAAACGTTGTTAAAAGCAGGAGAGGATTCTATAGCGCTTTGTCTGGTACACGAGGGACTGCTTGTTTTTAATGGAAGGGAAGGCTGGCCTGCATGCTGCCTGATACCGCGCATAAAACTGATAGACAGCCCGCTGGCGGTATTCTGGGACGACTGGCAGTAAGCGGTATTATGGAAAAGGAGAAGAAGATGTCAAAGGTTATCGATTTGTTTTTGGAATATGTCAGACTGGACACCCAGTCAATAGAAGAGAGTAATACCACGCCAAGCACCTTAAAGCAGCATATGCTGGCAAAGCTTTTGGTGAAACAGCTTACGGACATGGGGGCGGCAGAAATCACCTACGATGAGGCGCACTGCTATGTGTACGCCTCCATTCCCGCCGCACGGGAGTTTGAAGACGCGCCTGTGCTGGGATTTATCGCCCATATGGATACATCACCTGCCGTATCGGGCGCAGGTGTGAAGCCCCGCATTGTGAACGCCTATGACGGTGGGGATATCGTGTTAAACGAGGCGGAAGGCATTGTGCTGAAAAGGGCGGATTTTCCGGAGCTTTCCCTGTATGAAGGACAGGATTTGATAGTGACGGACGGCACAACGCTTTTGGGTGCCGATGATAAAGCTGGGGTTGCGGAGATTATGGCGATGGCAGAATATTTGTTACAAAATCCACAGCTTCCCCATGGAAAAATCAGGATTGGATTTACGCCGGATGAGGAGGTTGGCGCCGGCACGGATTATTTTGACATAGCCCTCTTTGGCGCGGATTTCGCCTATACCGTGGACGGCGGCAGAGTTGGTGAACTGGAGTATGAAAACTTTAATGCGGCAGGGGCAAAAGTGTGTGTGCAGGGCAGAAGCGTGCATCCTGGCGATGCGAAGGGCAAAATGGTGAATGCCATTTTGGTGCTGCAGGAGTTTCAGTCTCTGCTTCCTATCTATGAAAATCCTATGTATACGGAAGGCTATGAAGGGTTTTATCACCTTGACAGCATAAACGGCACAGTGGAGGAAGCGGCTGCGGACTACATTATCAGGGACCATTCCAGAGAAAAATTTGAGAAGAAAAAGAAGTATTTTGCCCAGATGGGCGAATTCCTCAACATGAAGTACGGAAGTGGAACGGTTACTGTCAAAATAAAAGATTCTTACTACAATATGCGGGAAATCATGGAACAGCACATGCATCTGATTGACAATGCAAAAGAGGCGATGGAGGAGCTTTCCATTGTGCCCATCGTGCAGCCCATCAGAGGCGGTACCGACGGCGCGAGGCTTTCCTTTATGGGGCTTCCCTGTCCGAATCTGGGAACCGGCGGACATAATTGTCACGGCAAGTATGAGTATGCCTGTGTACAGTCCATGGAGCGGAATGTGGAGCTGTTAATCAGGATTGCCGGAAAGTATGCAGAGCGCAGATAAGGGAGAAAGTCAAGAGAAATGTATGATGAAATTGATTTAAACCAAATAAACATAGATGCAGCCCCTCCAATGGAAGAACCCGCCCGCCAGTATTATTTCATGGCAAAGTGCAGAGAATGGATAAGAGATTTTGAGCAGAAAAACCGTCGTGCGCCCAAAGCATGTGTCGTCAATATGGGCTGCCAGATGAACGCGAGAGACTCGGAAAAACTGACAGGCATTTTGAAGCTTATCGGCTATGAGACGGCGGAGGAGGAAAATGCAGATTTTGTCATTTTTAATACCTGCACGGTACGGGACAATGCCAATCAGAAGGTGTACGGCAGGCTGGGCGTGATGAAGGGGCTCAAAAAAAAGAACCCTTCGATGAAGATTGCCCTGTGCGGATGCATGATGCAGGAAAATGCAGCGATTGAAAAAATCAGGACCAGCTATCCCTTTGTGGATTTGATTTTTGGCACTCACAACATTTTTAAATTTGCAGAGCTGCTATATGCTTCCTTTGAAACGGAGGGTATGCTCATCGATATCTGGGAGGACACGGATAAGATTGTGGAGAATCTCCCCGTGGAGCGGAAATATCCCTTTAAATCAGGCATCAATATTATGTTTGGATGCAATAATTTTTGCAGCTACTGTATTGTGCCGTATGTGCGGGGCAGGGAACGAAGCCGGAATCCGAAGGATATCCTTATGGAAATTGAGAAGCTGGCGGCGGAGGGCGTCGTGGAAATTATGCTTTTGGGGCAGAACGTCAATTCCTACGGAAAAACACTAAAGGAGCCCATGCGCTTTGCACAGCTTTTGCAGGAAGTAGAAAAAATAGAAGGAATAGAGCGCATCCGTTTTATGACTTCCCATCCCAAAGATTTGTCTGAAGAACTGATACAGGTGATGAAGGCATCCAAAAAAATCTGCCGGCATCTCCATCTGCCGCTGCAGGCGGGTTCTGACCGGATATTAAAGGCGATGAATCGGGTTTATACCAAGGAGCAGTACATAGCGCTGGCAAAGCATATCAGGGAGGAAATACCGGATATTGCGCTGACAACGGACTTGATTGTAGGGTTTCCGGGGGAGACGCTCTCGGATGTGGAGGAGACCATCTCGGTTGTAAAGGAAGTAGAATACGACAACGCGTTTACTTTTGTCTATTCCAAGAGAACCGGCACGCCTGCGGCAGCCATGGAGGAGCAGGTACCGGAGGAAGTGGTAAAGGAAGGCTTTCAAAAGCTGCTGGAAACGGTACAGGCGACAGCGAAAAAGAGAGTGGCGCGCTACGAGGGACAGGTGATGGAAGCGCTGGTGGAGGAGGTCAACGAACATGACGCTTCTTTGTTGACAGGACGGCTTTCCAACAACACGCTGGTGCATTTTTCGGGCAGTAGTTCTCTGATTGGAAAAATAATCAAGGTAAGACTGGATAAGTGCTGCGGCTTTTATTATATGGGTACGGTGCTTTAGGCGCAGAACGGGAGCGCGGGCGTTCATAAGCAAATACGAAAAGTGCGCATTGAAAATAATGCAGAAATGAGGATGAGGCAGAAATGGAAAAATTAAAACCAAAATTATTTTCTGTTATGAAGACCTACAGCAGGGGGCAGTTGGTGAAGGACATTGTGTCCGGCGTTATTGTGGCAATCATTGCCCTGCCGTTGTCCATTGCTTTGGCGCTTGCTTCCGGTGTGACGCCGGAAAAGGGAATTTACACAGCGATTGTGGCAGGCTTTGTGATTTCTTTTTTGGGCGGAAGCAGGGTGCAGATAGCAGGTCCTACGGCGGCATTTGCCACAATTGTGGCTGGCATTGTGGCAAAAAACGGTATGGAGGGACTTGCTGCTGCCACCATTATGGCCGGTATTATTTTGATTATCATGGGACTTTGCAAATTTGGAAGTCTGATTAAATTTATTCCCTATACTATTACCACAGGTTTTACCGCAGGTATTGCCGTAACGATTTTTATAGGGCAGATTAAGGATTTTCTGGGGCTTTCCATAATAACAGAGGAGCCTTTGGTGGAAACCATGGATAAGCTTGCTGCTGTGGCTGCTTTTATCGGCACTATTAACTGGTGGGCGCTTTTGGTGGGCGGTATCTGTCTTGTCATATTGATTGTCTGGCCGTATCTGCCCGGCTTTTTATCGAAAGTCCCCGGCTCCTTGATTGCAGTTCTGGCAAGCAGTGCAATGGTTGCGCTTTTAAAGCTTCCGGTGAATACCATCGGCGATTTGTATACCATTTCCGGCAGTCTGCCGCCCTTTAAAATCCCCAGCATAGATTTTGCCATGGTGCGGACGCTGCTTCCCGATGCTTTTACCATCGCTATCTTAGCAGGCATCGAATCGCTGCTTTCCTGTGTAGTGGCAGATGGTATGATTGGCAGCAGGCACCGCTCCAACATGGAGCTTGTAGCACAGGGGACGGGCAATATTGCCTCGGCGCTGTTTGGCGGAATTCCCGCCACGGGAGCTATCGCGAGAACGGCGGCGAATATCAAAAACGGCGGACGGACGCCCATTGCCGGTATGGTACATTCCGTGGTACTCTTGTTAATTTTAGTGGTGCTTATGCCTTATGCGGCGCTGATTCCCATGCCGGCTATCGCGGCGATTCTTTTTATGGTGGCATATAATATGTCCGGCTGGCGGGAAGTCGTGGATTTGTGCAGGACGGCGCCTAAGAGCGACATTATCGTGCTGCTTCTTACCTTCTGTCTCACAGTCGTGTTCGACCTTGTGGTGGCGATTGAGGTGGGTATGGTGCTTGCGGCAGTCCTCTTTATGAAGCGCATGAGTGATGTGACGGAGGTAGCGGGCTGGAAGTATGCGGAAGATGCGCAGACTGGCGGTGATTTGATGGCGGTGCCGAAGAATACGCTTGTGTATGAAATCAGCGGTCCCATGTTTTTTGGCGCTGCGGACAAGCTTTTAAAAATCGGCGTAAAAGAAGGGACCAACTGCCTGATTTTGCGTATGCGGAGTGTAAACGCCATTGATTCTACTGCGATGCGCAACTTTGAAAAGCTTCTTTTGCTGTGCCAGAAGAAAAATGTAACGCTGATTTTTTCCCATGTGGCGGAACAGCCGATGTCCATTATGCACAAGGCAGGTTTTGACAAAAAGGTAGGACTTCAAAATTTCTGCGCGCATATTGATGACGCCATGGCGCGTGCAAAAGCGCTGCAAGACGAGTGATATAAAGGGTAGGTACAACCTTGTCCAAAATACGAAAAGAAGAGCCGTTCTGCGGCTTTAAGGAGAGAAGAAGTGGCTGAATTTACTCCCATGATGCAAAAGTATCTGCAGACCAAAGAGGAATACAAAGACTGCATTCTTTTTTACCGGCTGGGTGATTTCTATGAAATGTTTTTTGAAGATGCGCTGACTGCGTCAAAGGAGCTGGAAATTACCCTGACGGGAAAGGACTGCGGGCAGGAAGAGCGCGCCCCCATGTGCGGGGTGCCTTATCATGCGGTGGAAGGGTATTTAAACAAATTAGTGAGCAAGGGCTACAAGGTTGCCATCTGTGAGCAGGTGGAGGACCCGAAGCTTGCAAAGGGACTGGTAAAGCGGGAAGTGGTCCGCGTGGTAACACCCGGCACTAACACGGACGTACAGGCGCTGGATGAATCGAAGAACAGTTATTTGATGTGCGTCACCTATATGCAGGCAAAAATCGGAATTTCGCTTGCAGACGTTACCACGGGCGATTTTTTTCTGACGGAGGTGGACGATTTAAAAAAGCTGTCGGACGAAATTATCAAGTATCAGCCCAAGGAAATTATTGCCAACGATGCTTTTTTAGTAAGCGGCATGGATATGGAGGACTTAAGAGGCAGGCTCGGTATTACGGTATATGCGTTAGAGCCGCATTTTTTTGATGACGATGCGGCGAAAAAGTGCCTGATGAAGCATTTTCATGTCAATACGCTGGCGGGGCTTGGCATTGCGGATTTTCCCACCGGATTCATTGCGGCAGGGGCACTTTTGCTATACCTGTACGATACGCAGAAAACGTCCTTAAGCCACATCAGTCATATTTATCCATATATCACCAGTAAATATATGTTGTTGGACAGCTCTACAAGGCGAAATCTGGAACTGTCGGAAACCTTGCGGGAGAAACAGAAGAGGGGCTCTCTTTTATGGGTGCTTGACAAGACGAAAACTGCTATGGGCGGGCGTACCCTGCGGAATTATATTGAACAGCCCCTGATAGAAAAGGAAGATATTGAGAAGCGTCTTGATGCGGTGGAGGAATTGTCAAAGGATTCCGTTTCCCGTGATGAAATCAGGGAATACCTAAATCCGATTTACGACTTGGAAAGGCTGCTTGGGCGCATCAGCTATAAAACGGCAAATCCAAGAGATTTGATTGCGTTTCGCAATTCCCTGCAGATGCTGCCTCATATTAAGTCCGTGCTAAAAAGCTTTGAAAAAGAACTGCTTACCGGTATCAGGGAGGAAATGGATTCTTTAGAGGATATCTGCAGTCTGATTGCAGCGGCGCTGGAAGAGGAGCCGCCTATCTCCGTCAGAGAGGGCGGTATGATAAAAGACGGCTTTGACGAAGACATTGACAAGTTAAGAAGCGCCAAGCGGGACGGAAAAAAATGGCTTGCCGAGTTAGAGAATGCAGACAGGGAGCGGACGGGCATCAAAAACCTGAAAATCAAGTACAATAAGGTATTCGGTTATTATTTTGAGGTGACAAATTCTTACAAAAATCTGGTGCCTGCGGATTATATCAGAAAGCAGACGCTTGCCAATGCAGAGCGCTATACCACTCCCCGCTTAAAGGAGCTTGAGGACACCGTGCTGAATGCGGAGGACAAGCTCTGTACGTTGGAATATGAGCTTTTTTGTAAAATCAGGGACACCATTGCGGCAGAGATGGAGCGGATACAAAAAACGGCAAAGGCGGTGGCAAGGCTTGACGTATTTGCCTCGCTTTCTCTTGTGTCCGAGCGGAATGGGTATGTGCGTCCCAAGCTCAACGAAAAAGGCGTTATCGATATCAGGGACGGCAGGCATCCGGTAGTGGAAAAAATGATAGAACACGATATGTTTATCGCAAACGATACCTATCTGGACAATAACAACCGCCTGATTGCGGTGATTACCGGCCCGAATATGGCTGGGAAATCCACCTATATGCGGCAGACTGCGCTGATTGTACTGATGGCGCAGACAGGATGCTTTGTGCCGGCAAAAAACGCCAATATCGGTATCGTGGATCGGATTTTTACAAGAGTGGGCGCTTCTGACGACTTGGCAAGCGGGCAGTCCACCTTTATGGTAGAAATGAACGAAGTGGCAAATATCCTGCGGAATGCGACTGCAAAAAGTCTGTTGATTTTGGACGAAATCGGAAGGGGAACTTCCACCTTTGACGGGCTTTCTATTGCATGGGCGGTGATTGAACATATCAGCAACCGAAAATTTTTGGGCGCAAAAACGCTTTTTGCCACCCATTACCATGAGCTGACGGAGTTGGAAGGCAAAATAAACAATGTCAACAATTATTGTATCGCCGTAAAAGAACAGGGGGACGATATTGTATTTTTGCGGAAGATTATAAAGGGCGGCGCGGATAAGAGCTATGGTATTCAGGTGGCAAAGCTTGCCGGTGTGCCGGACGTTGTCATCGGACGTGCCAAGGAAATTGTGGAGCAGCTCTCAGACAACGATATCACGGAAAAGGTGCAGAGTATTGCCATTGATAACCGAAGCGGCGGCAAAGCCAAAAAAGCAGAGCATTTTGACGAGGTTGACATGGCGCAGATATCGCTTTTTGACACAGTCAAGGACGAGGATGTGCTCAAGGAATTGAAAGAAGCGGATATCAGCAATATGACGCCGCTTGATGCGCTGAATACGCTTTACAGGCTGCAAAGTAAGCTGAACAACCGATGGTGAGCTTGAAGAGAAGCGGCAGTAAAGGATTTCGGGAAAGAAGGAAAAGCATGGCGAAGATACAGGTGTTGGATGCAGGAACAATTGATAAGATTGCGGCTGGTGAGGTGGTAGAGCGTCCTTCCAGCGTAGTGAAAGAGCTGGTGGAAAATGCCATTGATGCAGGCGCCTTGGCGATTACGGTGGAAATCAAAGACGGCGGTATTTCTTTTATTCGTATCACGGACAACGGAAGCGGTATTGAAGCATCACAGGTTCGCCATGCATTTCTGCGCCATGCGACAAGCAAGATTACCAATGCAGAAGACTTGCACAGTGTGAAGAGTCTGGGGTTCCGCGGCGAGGCATTGTCCAGCATTGCGGCAGTGTCGAAGGTGGAGCTGATAACAAAGACAAGAGATTCGCTTACGGGTATTCATTATGTCTGTGAGGGCGCTGAGGAAAAAGAATTTTCGGAGGTGGGTGCGCCGGACGGCACCACCATTATCATACGCAGCCTGTTTTTTAATACGCCTGTCCGCAGAAAATTTTTGAAGCAGCCGCAGACGGAAGGGGGATACGTCATAGACCTGATGGAGCATATGGCGCTCTCAAAGCCGGATGTGGCATTTAAGCTTACCGTCAATAACCAGCTTAAGTTTCATACTTCCGGCAACGGGAATTTAAAGGAAGTTATCTACCGTATTTACGGCAGGGAAACGGCGGCAAATCTGGTGGAAATACAGGCGGGCAGTCAGGGGCTTTCCGTCTCAGGGTATCTTGGGAAACCGGTATTGAACCGTTCAAACCGCAGCTTTGAAAACTATTTTTTAAATGGCAGGTACATCAAAAGTAATGTGATGGCAAAGGCAATCGAGGAAGGCTTTTCCCAGTATCTGATGCAGCATAAGTTTCCCTTTGTGGTTCTGCATTTTGCCATTGATACGGCGCTTGTGGATGTGAATGTGCATCCCACCAAAATGGATGTGCGCTTTACGGACGGCAGCGGGCTTTACGAATTTATCGAAAAGGCTGTGGCAGACGCGTTGAAAGAACGGGAAATGATTCCGGAAGCCGTATTGGACGAGCCTGCGGCCCAAAAGGATGGGCCGGAAGGAGAAGGAGACGGCAAAATCTTCCGGCATCCGGTTATGGAAAAAGAAAAAATTTCTGTTCCGGAGCCCTTTGAGAAGAAAAGAACGGAGCAGTTTCGGGTTCTGGAAGAAATGAAATATGAGGCAGATAAGCCTAAAATGCAAGACTTCATGCAAAATCCCGTGTGGGAGCAAATGTCTGGACAATTATCCGTGGAAAAAATGCAGGAAAATGAAGGGATTCCTGCAGACGAAAATACAAAAAAAGACGAGAATCCGATACAAAATCCCATGCAGATGAATCTGTTTGAAGAAAAGCTGCTAACGCAGGAAAACCGAAGGGAGTACCGGATACTGGGACAGATTTTTGACACCTACTGGCTTCTTGCCTTTCAGGATAAGCTTTTTATCATAGACCAGCACGCGGCGCATGAAAAAGTGAAATATGAACGTCTTATCCGCCAGTTTCGTGAAAAAGAGGTGACGTCCCAGTGTTTAAATCCTCCCATTGTGGTAACGCTCTCGGCAAGAGAGGAACAGACCTTTTTAGAATACAGCGCTGTCTTTGCAGGTCTTGGATTTGAAATTGAAGAGTTCGGCGGAAGCGAATATGCAATCCGCAGCGTTCCCTCCGACTTGTACGGCTGTCGGGAAAAGGCTCTTTTTTTGGAGGTTTTGGACGAGCTTTTAGACGGACCCTCGTATAAGCATCTGACGGTAGTGGAGGAAAAGCTTGCATCCATGGCATGTAAGGCGGCGGTAAAAGGCAACCATGCCTTCAGCAAGCCGGAAATGGAAGCGCTGATTGACGAGCTTCTAACACTGGATAATCCTTATAACTGTCCTCATGGGCGTCCTACCATTATTTCCATGAGTAAGTATGAGATTGAAAAGAAATTTAAGAGGATTGTATAATGGAACAGAAAAAACCGCTTATCGTTCTGACAGGTCCTACAGCCGTGGGCAAGACAGGGCTGTCCATCCGGCTTGCAAAGGCAGTCGGCGGGGAAATTATTTCAGCCGATTCCATGCAGGTGTATAAGCACATGGATATTGGTTCTGCAAAAATAAAGAAGGAAGAGATGGACGGCGTAGCCCATCACCTGATTGATATCTTAGAGCCTTCGGAGCCTTTTCATGTCGTTACTTTTCAAAAGCTTTGCAGGCAGGCAATGGAACAAATTTATGCAAACGGCAGGATTCCGATTCTGACGGGCGGTACGGGCTTTTATATACAGGCGGTATTGTATGATATTGATTTTACGGAAAACGAGGAGGATACCGCGTACAGAAGTATGCTGGAGGCGCTTGCCAAAAAGGAGGGACCGCAGTATCTTCACAATATGCTGCAAAAATCGGACAAAAAGGCAGCAGATGCCATTCATCCCAACAATATAAAGCGGGTCATAAGAGCGCTGGAATTTAACAAACAGACCGGTATGCACATTTCAGAGCATAATGAGGCAGAGCGCCAAAAGGAAAGCGCTTATGCATCCGCTTATTTTGTGCTGCATGATGACAGACAGCGGCTTTATGAGCGGATAGAAAAAAGAGTGGACGATATGCTTGCAAAGGGACTGGTACAGGAAGTAGAACAGCTAAAAGCAATGGGATGTACAAAAGATATGGTTTCCATGCAGGGACTTGGTTATAAAGAAATACTCTGTTTCCTTGAAGGAGAATGCAGTCTGGAGGAAGCCGTATACCGGATAAAGCGGGATACCAGACATTTTGCAAAGAGACAGCTCACATGGTTTAAGCGGGAAAAAAATGTAATCTGGGTCAATAAGCAGGATTTTGCTTATGACGAAGAGGCTATATTAAAATTTATGAAGCAGAAAATAAAAGAAACAACAGGAATCGGAGATGTATCAACATGATTTACGAGAATAAAAACGGAGTCCTGATACGGGATTTACAACCCCAAGATGCCCGGAGATTGACGGACGAAGAAATTGCGCAGGGCTGGGATGCGGATATAGAAAAATATGAAATGAGACTTATGCATCAGGCGGAAGGAAAGTCCATATCCTTAGCGGCGGAATATAACGGCAATGTTGCAGGGTATATAAACGTCTATCCCGCCTCCGAATGGGGCGCTTTTGCAAATCAAGGGTATGCTGAAATTGTCGATTTTGGAGTGCTGGCAAAATACCGCAACCGCGGTATCGGCAGTCAATTAATGGATGTGGCGGAACAAATTGCCTTTACCTATTCCGACGTAGTCTATCTTGGAGTGGGCCTGCACAGCGGATACGGGAGTGCGCAGAGAATATATGTAAAACGAGGCTACATTCCCGACGGCAGCGGTGTCTGGTACAAAGATAAAATCTGCGAGCCGTATGCCGGCTGCTTCAATGATGATGAATTGGTCTTATACCTGTACAAGAGAAAAGAATAAATTTCGAAGCTTATTATACACACAATGACACTTGTATATTCACTGAGTTTCGCAATTACCTATCATGACCGAAGGGAAAGGAGTATTATGAACGAGGAAAAAGATTCTGTCTGCAATATAAAAAGCATGTATTTGGAAAGAGGCATTTCCGAGGAAGTTCATGCATTCGGCGAGCAAATTCTCGCAGGGCTTGCCGCGCGGTTTCGGGCAATAGATGAAAACGCCGAATATAACCAGCTCAAGGTACTGAAAGCACTGCAGGACAATCAGGTCAGCGAGGCGTGCCTTTTGGGCACCACAGGCTATGGCTATAATGATTTGGGGCGGGATACGTTAGAGCGTGTCTATGCCGCTGTGTTCCACACGGAGGATGCACTGGTACGCCCGCAAATTACCTGCGGCACTCATGCGCTGGCACTGGCGCTTATGAGCAATCTGCGTCCGGGAGACGAATTACTCTCTCCTGTGGGAAAGCCCTATGATACACTGGAGGAGGTTATCGGCATCAGACCGTCCAAAGGCTCTTTGCAGGAGTATGGCATAGATTACAGGCAGGTGGATCTTAATACAGACGGCAGTTTTGACTACGAGGGGATTCGCGCTGCCGTCAATGAAAAGACAAAGCTTGTGACAATACAGCGTTCCAAAGGATATCAGACGAGACCGACCCTGTCAGTCAAAAAAATCGGAGAGCTGATTGCTTTTGTGAAGTCTTTAAAACCGGACGTCATCTGCATGGTGGATAACTGTTATGGCGAGTTTGTAGAAAGACTGGAGCCTTCGGATGTGGGAGCCGATATGGTAGTCGGTTCGCTAATCAAAAATCCGGGCGGCGGGCTTGCGCCAATTGGCGGCTATATTGCCGGCAGAAAGGAATGTGTAGAAAATGCGGCGTACCGGCTGACTTCTCCGGGGCTTGGCAGGGAGGTGGGTGCATCTCTTGGCATTCTGAGCGCTTTTTATCAAGGACTGTTTCTGGCGCCCACAGTGACGGCGGGAGCGCTGAAAGGAGCTCTCTTTGCGGCGAATATCTATGAGCAATTAGGTTTTCGGGTAGTACCTGACGGCAAGGAAAGCCGGCATGATATTATACAGGCAGTGGAATTTGGTTCGCCGGAAGGCGTTATTGCTTTTTGCGAGGGCATACAGGCTGCGGCGCCCGTTGACAGTCATGTGACGCCTGAGCCGTGGGATATGCCGGGATATGATTCCAAGGTGATTATGGCGGCGGGAGCTTTTGTAGCAGGCTCGTCTATCGAGCTTTCTGCGGACGGTCCGATAAAGCCTCCTTATGCAGTATATTTTCAGGGGGGACTGACTTGGCAGCATGCCAAATTTGGTATTTTAAAATCCTTACAGCGCCTTGTTGACAAGGGAATCGTGTCGAAATTTTTTCCATAAATTTTGTATACAGAAGCGGTGAATTGTGATAGAATAAATTCCATATGTGAATATTATGTATCTTTACAAAAGAAAGAAGCGAGGGCAGGGTTTTGAAAAAGTGGAACTGGACGTTGGTGCTGTTAGTGCTAATCGGGTTTGTGATAGGCCGTTTTATTGGCACATACTTTGAAGGTACGTGGCTAAACTATGGACAGGCTTTCGGCCTGAGCGAGCCCGTCGTACTGGATTTGGGATTTGTTCTGCTGACCTTCGGTTTGAAAATCCAGATTAATATTGCAAGTGTCATCGGCGTCATCATTTCGCTTGTTGTGTACCGCTTTATCCGGTAATATTCACAGGTCATACAAAAGAGGAGTTCATGCGTAAAAGAAGGCTTTTGTGCAGGAAGGAATACGTATGAACAAAAAAAGGCAGGAACAAAAGGAAAATCAGGTACACCTGCGCCCCTATGAGAAATTTATGCAGTTTGGGGCGGAAAATCTGACAGAATGTGAGCTTTTGGCGGTTTTACTAAGAACCGGAAGCCGCGAGGAAGGGGTGGAAGCGCTTGCCGCCCATATTCTGAACATTGCAGCGAACGGCAGACAGGGGCTTCCCGGGCTGCACAGGCTGAGTCTGGAACAGCTTCTTCGTATCAAAGGCATCGGAAAGGTAAAGGCAATCCAGATTAAATGCATTGCCGAGCTTTGTACCCGCATGGCGAGGGCGAAGGCAGGAGAGTGCCTTACCTTTGAGAGATCAGGTTCGGTGGCGGCGTATTATATGGAGACACTGCGGCATAAAAGCAGGGAATGCGTGTATCTTCTGATGCTGGATACCAAGGGACACCTTATCAGGGAGACAGAGCTTTCAAGAGGAACGGTCAAATCCTCTCTTTTGTCACCGCGGGAGGTGTTTGTGGAAGCGCTCAGGTCAGAAGCCGTCCATATCATTCTGATACATAATCATCCAAGCGGGGACCC
>ERZ778515.888-NODE-888-length-23958-cov-4.985023_pt1 | contig 23958 bp, 24 predicted proteins | sample MGYA00510343_ERZ778515 | MGnify/ENA primary metagenome ERZ778515 (study PRJEB29527, sample SAMN07138965) | mouse gut metagenome | material: feces | host: mouse | place: China:Nanjing | collected 2016-01-25 ...
ACGCTCCCATAGTGGACTTTCACCACCTAGATGTATGCCATGCCGGGCACACCAGCAAAAAGACAGGAAACTTCGGACGGTTTCCTGTCTTTGCCGGTCATGCTGGTCAGCGACGGTGAGTGGTCCCTTTCCTGGGCCTGCGAGGCGGCTTGCGGAACTCCCGGAACCGGGGATCCATCGGGATTTCGACTTCGATCTGCTGGTTTGTGACCGGCTGCCGGAACACGATCCGTGCAGACTGCAGCAGCAGGCCGCGGTCATCCGCCTTCTCGCCATAGAGGGCATCGTTGACCACCGCATGTCCCTGGTGTGCTGCATGCACACGGATCTGGTGCTTCCGTCCTGTCGTGATCCGTGCTTTCACCAGCGTCCGGGTTCCACGCCTTGCAATGCGTTCCAGATGTGTGTGGCTGGCCTTTCCCTTTGGATACACGATCATTTTTTCCGCCTCATGCCGGTTTCTGCCAATGGGATTGTTCAGATCCACATGCCGTCTTTCCAGCAGGCCTTCCAGTACTGCATAGTATTCTTTCTGCGCTGTGCGGTCTTCCATCTGCCTGTCGAACCAGTTCTGGAACAGCGGGTTCTTGCAGAACAGGACCAGTCCGGTGGCTTCGCGGTCGATGCGGTTCACAGCCTGTGCGGGATAGGGCCATCCGCTTTCCGCCAGATGTGCGTTTACCCGCGATGTCAGATTGTCCGGCGTCTGTCCGTCATCATGCACCAGCAGGAAAGCCGGCTTGTTAACGACCAGGCACCACTGGTCTTCGTAGATGACATCCACCGGTTCAAAGCTGTACGGGATTTCTTCAGGAACCGGCTGCCGGAGCGTCACCACACGGCTTTCCAGCATCCGGCCGCGGTTTGCCACCGGCTGACCGTTCTCCAGGATCTTCAGCGTCTTGTCCTTTTCCCTGGAGATGCCCAGTTTCTCCACCAGCTGCGCGCCGGTCATGGGCTCTTCCAGCCGGACCTGAAGGTCACCGGATGGCAGCGTCTGTACTTGTATGTTGTGTTCCATTCTGTTGCCTCACATTCATTGCTCTCCTGATTATTATACGGCGCCAGACAGACAATGCCATGTGGCAGCCACTCATCATGCACAGGCGGCTGCCTGTCTGCACCGGTCGGCAGGGAAGAGGATCCCGGGACTGATGCGTTCCGGGAGCTTATGTATGCAAATGCGGTAGCATTCCTGTTCCGTTTGTGCCGGAGAAAGCCCATAATACAGGTACAGAGTGAATGGAGGAATTCGAACATGAAACTCTTTAAAGACAATACAACCGGTGCCATCGTGGAAGTGGTGCTGGCACCTGAAGCGGTACAGGAAATCACCATCAACGGTACGCCGGCACGCGAACTGCAGGCAGGCACCACAGATGCCGCGCAGGAAAAACACGTTCCGGCAGTGATGCAGGCCGGCGATGAACTGAAGGTTCAGGTCGGATCTGTGGCACACCCGATGCTCCCCGAGCACTGGATCACAAACATCTGGCTGGAATACCCCGATGGACGTGTCGAAAAGAAAACGCTGCACCCGGGTGAAGAGCCTGTTGCGGTGTTTGATGTAACCGGCGAGGAAGGCACAGTATCTGTATATGAATACTGCAACCTGCACGGTCTCTGGAAAAAAGACGTGGAACTGAGCAAGTAGATTCAGTCGCCAGAACAACAGACGGGCGGATCCCTGCGTGAGATCTGCCCGTTGTCTGTTGCTCTGTTGTCCGGGAGTGCCGGTCATTGCCGGACTTACACATCGTGCAGACCGTACCGGCTCTGGAGGGAGTAGATGGACTGGTCGCGGTTCACAAGGTAGCTGACGGCGCAGACCACAAAGAAGAACGGAAACCACTGGAAACCGAAGACTTCCATGCCGATCATGACTGGAGACAGGAAGGTGTTGGTGCCGGACCCGAACACCGCGGCAAATCCCAGGGCGGCCGAAAGCATGGGATCCAGGCCAAACAGCGGGCCGATCACCGTTCCCAGGGACACGCCAATGGCAAACAGCGGCGTGACCTCTCCACCGACAAAGCCTGCGGAAAGTGACAGGATGGTGAATCCTGCCTTGAGCAGGAAGTCCCAGGCATACATGGGATCACCGGCAAAGGGAGCCGCAATCAGGGCGGCACCGCTGCCTGCATACCGGCCGCCTGTGAGGATCATGAGGCAGGCAAGGACTGTGCCCAGGATCAGGATCCGCCTGAAGGGGTCGGGAAATCTGTCCGTAACGGTCTTTCTCACTCTGCGCAGTCCCCAGGCAAACAATCCGCCGGCCAGACCGAAGGCAAGTCCCATCATCAGCAGCGGCAGCCAGAATGTCTCAATGGAAAACGGCAGCAGCATCCGGATGGCATAGCCTTCCACCGAAAGCCCCAGTCTGGCAGAGAGCCAGGAGGCGGAAAACGCGGCACAGATGGCAGGAGCCATGGCCCGGTATTTCAGTGTTCCCGCCACGAGGACTTCCAGGGCGAAGAAAACGGCGGAAAACGGAGTTCCGAACAACCCGGCAAAGCCCGCGGCCATGCCGGTGACCAGAAAAATCGTCCGGATGTTTTCGATGTCCAGTTTTTTGTGAAAAAAATGTCCGAACTGCCAGGATACAGCGGCCCCGATCTGGACGGCTACACCCTCCCGTCCCACGGAGGCTCCGGCCAGCCGGGACAGCCAGGTGCAGACGGTCATGAGGAACACTGTGCGTCGGGGAATGCGTTCGGGTTTTCCCTGGGAGACCTCGAAGATGAGGTTCATGCCCTTGCAGGCAAGGTCGCCGTATTTCTGGAACAGCCACACGACAAGAAGACCGGCCAGCGGCAGGACGAGGAAGGTCCAGAGGGGAAACGCGGTCCTCCACTGTTCAATCAGGATCAGTCCGTATCCGAAAAGCACTTCGAACAGGGAAACCGAGAGTCCGATGAGCACACCGGCTCCGGACAGGAAGACAAATTCCGCTGCCGCCCGGGAATGGGCCGACAGGAAACGACTGAAGTTCTGCATATCATCACCACCACCATTTTAAGGAAAATTCCGGTAAAACGCAGACCTGCATCCTTGAAAGTGGCGGCTGTTTCGCACATACTTTAGCCACTCATATACAGGAGACATCCGTATCCGGGCAGGCAGAGTATGGTACAGCCATGCCTGACAGCCCGGTCAGGCAACAGAACAGGAGGCATCATGCTCAGACTGGAACATCTGGTCAAGGACTACTATACGGGGGATGAAATCGTCCATGCGATCCGGGATCTTACGGTGACATTCCGGGACAATGAATTCGTATCGATTCTCGGTCCCTCGGGCTGCGGAAAGACCACGCTGCTGAACATCATCGGCGGCCTGGACAACTACAACAGCGGCAATCTCGTCATCAACGGACGAAGCACAAAGGACTACACCGACAAGGACTGGGATACGTACCGGAACCACAGGATCGGGTTTGTGTTCCAAAGCTACAACCTCATCATGCACCAGACTGTACTGCAGAATGTGGCTCTGTCCATGGCGCTGACAGATGTGCCGAAAGATGAGCGGGAAAAGCGGGCGGCTGCCGCACTGGAGAAAGTTGGTCTGAAGGATCAGCTCAACAAGAAACCGACACAGATGTCCGGCGGACAGATGCAGCGTGTGGCCATTGCCCGGGCACTGGTGAACGACCCGGAGATCCTCCTGGCGGATGAACCCACAGGCGCCCTGGATTCCCATACCTCGGTGCAGATCATGGACCTGCTCAAGGAAATCGCAAAGGACCGGCTGGTCATCATGGTCACACACAATCCCGAACTCGCACAGCAGTACTCCACGCGGATCATCCGCCTGCGTGACGGGGTGATCGTCTCGGATTCCGATCCGGTCAGGGAAGGAGAAGAACTGGAGGATGAACAGAAGCCGCTGAAGAAGCCCTCCATGAAATTCGGCACAGCCCTGTCCCTTTCCTTCAACAATCTGCTCACAAAAAAAGGCCGGACTCTGCTCACTGCCTTTGCTGGCAGCATCGGCATTATCGGCATTGGGCTGATCATGTCTCTGTCCAGTGGCATGCAGGGGTATATCGACCGGGTGGAACAGGATACCATGACAAGCTATCCGGTCACGATCGAGGACAACACCATGGACATGAGCGTGCTGATGTCCGCCATGATGGACCGGGATGAGCAGGGGGAGAAGAAGTCCTATGACGGGACGGTACGTTCCCGGGCATTTGCGGACAAGCTGCTGGGTTCCATTGCGGATACCGAGAAAAACAACCTGACGGCGTTCCGGAAATACCTGAACAGCCCCGGGGGACAGGAGCTGAAAGAAACAGCCAGCGCCATCGAGTACAACTATGGCATCACCATGCATGTCTATAACAAACAGGCAGTAGGGGACAAGCTTGTTGCGGTGTCTCCCAACGGTCTGATGGATGAGCTGGGAATGAGCGACATGATCAACCTGCGTGACCAGTTCATGGGCGGCATGTCGTCTGCCATGCCCGGCAGCGAAGTCTGGATGGCGCTGCCGGCGGAGTCCTCCCTGCGTGACAGGGAATATGAACTGCTGGATGGTCACTGGCCGGAAAACGAAGATGAGGTCATGCTGGAGGTAGATGACAGCGGGGAGATATCGGATTTCACGCTGTATTCCCTGGGTTTGATGAATCAGTCGGAACTGGTGGAAAACTACAAGGATCTGCAGGCGGAGAAGACCGAAGAGATCACGCCGGGAAAGCCGGTTGCATATACCAAGGACGAACTCCTGGGCATGGAATTCACGCTCGTGCCCAACAGCGCCCTGTATAAAAAAGTGGGGAACATCTGGGTGGATGAATCGGAAGACGAGGCCTTTGTTCAGGAAGCTGTGACAAACGGCAGGACGCTGAAGATCACCGGGATCATGAAACCCCGGGAAACATCTCTTGGTCCTGTAAGCACCATGGGCGGTGTGTATTACGACCGGAGTCTGGAAAACTGGATCAGGACTGAGGGAAAGAGCAGCAAAATCGTGAAGGAGCAGGAGGCACACCAGGATGTGAACGTATTTACCGGACGGAAATTCGGGGACTCCGCACAGCTGACTGCAGCCGATCTGACCCCCGAGCAGCAGATGATGCTGGCAAGTCTGTCCCAGCAGGAGCTGATGGACTACATGGCTTCCTACAACGATGCAGCCAATGCCACATATGAGTCGAACATGGCGAAACTCGGAATCTTCAATGATGACACTCCGACCTCCATTGACCTGTATGCGGATACCTTCGAGGACAAGGAGAAGATCGGGGACCTGATCGCAGAGTACAACGACCTGCAGCAGGCAGAAGGCAATGATGCGAATGTCATTTCCTACAACGATGCAGTCGGGGCCATGATGAGCGGTGTATCGGATATCATCAACATCATTTCCTATGTGCTGATGGCATTCGTGAGCATTTCCCTGGTGGTCAGCAGTATCATGATCGGCATCATCACCTATATTTCCGTCCTGGAGCGGGTCAAGGAGATCGGCATCCTCCGAGCCATGGGCGCCAGCAAGCGTGACGTGACGAATGTCTTCAACGCGGAGACGTTCATCATCGGCCTGTTGTCGGGACTTCTTGGCGTGGGACTGACGGTGCTGCTCAATATCCCGATTTCGATGGTGATCGAGCGCATGACAGGTGTGGCCGGCATTGCGCAGATGCCCCTGAATGGAGCGGTGATCCTGATCGGAGTGGAACTTTTGCTTACGATGCTGGCCGGTCTGATCCCGGCGCGTATGGCTGCCCGAAAGGATCCGGTGCAGGCCCTGCGGTCGGAATAAGGTCTGTTTCCTGCAGATGGCATGCCGGCAAGCCGGCATGCCTGGAAGACAAGAGCCGGGGAAATTGTGCGGTCACAGGACTGGACGGATTGTGTCCGGGTTCCCTGAAAATCCGGTTGAGCAGGGCATGCAGGGAGTATGTGAATGCGTTTTCCTGCCGGTTGGCGGTGTGAATGTCATGAGACTGCCGGTACAAAGCCCGGGGGTAGTGTCACAAAGACAGACCCCGGGCTGTTTTTGTGCAGTTTTTGGTCAATTTGTAGGCACTTTCATATCCAGGGCTTTCCATCAGGAAGGCAGAATAGTGTTATACTGAACACAGTTAAATGGATTTAGGAGGAAGAACCATGGAACAGAACAACATGCTCGCAATGATTCTTGCGGGCGGACGCGGAACGCGGCTGTTCGATCTGACGAAGAAGACTGCCAAGCCGGCGGTTTACTTCGGCGGAAAATACCGGATCATCGACTTTCCGATTTCGAACTGCGCCAACTCCAACATCAACGTTGTCGGTGTCCTGACTCAGTATGAACCCGTGCAGCTGAATGCCTATGCAGGTGCTGGACAGCGCTGGGGCCTGGATACCAGGGGAAGCGGCGTCTATGTACTGCCGCCTTCGGAAAAAGACGGAACCAAATTCGATGTCTATGCCGGCACAGCTGACGCCATCACGCAGAACATAGATTTCATTGATGAATTCGATCCCGAATATGTGCTGATTCTCTCCGGTGACCACATCTACAAGATGGACTACGACCGGATGCTGTCGGACCACAAAGCCAACAGTGCAGACGCCACCATTGCGGTCCTGCAGGTCCCCTGGAAGGAAGCCAGCCGGTTTGGCATCATGGCTGTCAACGACGAGAGCATGATCACGGAATTCCAGGAAAAACCGGCGGAACCCAAGAGCAACCTGGCCAGCATGGGCATCTATATTTTCAACTGGAAGCTGCTGCGCAGGGAACTGCTGCTGGATGCCAAGAACAAGGATAGCTCCCACGATTTCGGCAAGGACATCATTCCGGCCCTTCTGGCACAGGACAAGCGCCTGTATGCCTGGCAGTTTGACGGCTACTGGAAGGATGTGGGAACGATCGATTCCCTGTGGGAAGCCAACATGGACCTTCTGGACAAGAAGAGCGGCCTGGACCTGGATGATCCCAACTGGAAGATCTACACCTCCGATGTACCGGTTCTTCCTCATTATGTGGGAGCCACGGGCAAGGTCGAACACTGCTACATCAACCAGGGTGCCACGATCAACGGCACTGCGAAGGATTCTGTCCTGTTCAACGGTGTCACCATTGACGAGGGGGCTGTGGTCGAGCAGTCTGTCCTGATGCCCAATGTTCACATCGGCAAGGGTGCAAAGGTCTACCGTGCGATTGTTGCCGAAGACATCAAGGTGGATCCGGAGGCGGAAGTCGGGTCTCTTTCCAGCAAGGAAATCAAGCTTGTCGCCAAACGCGTGAAGAAAGGGGAGTAAGCCATGTTCAATGCACTTGGCATCGTTGCCTACAACGACAACAGCATTTACGTGGAGGGGCTGGAAAAGCACCGTCCGATTGCGGCCTTCAACTTCCTGGGCCGGTACCGGCTGATGGATTTCCCGGTTTCCAACATGGCCAATTCCGGCATGGACTGCATTGATGTCTATACCAACGGAGATCCCAAGGTCCTGTTTGAACACGTGGGAGACGGCCGTCACTACAACATCAACTCCAAGCATGGTCACGTAGGGATCATTCCTGTGTTCACCGACGGACAGCGTCCGAGCACTGTGCCCGATGTACAGCAGTATTACAACAACCTGTACCAGATCGAGCGCGATGTGAACGAGTTCGTGATCATTGCCCCGGACAACTATATCTACAAATGCAACTACGCCGACCTGCTGGATACCCACGCGGCTTCCGGTGCGGATGTATCCATTCTGTACCAGAAAATCGATACAGCCAGGGAAGAGTTCATCAACTGCGACATCCTGGAATTCGACAAGGACCACAGGGTCACGGCGATCGACCGCAACCGCGGGACGAACAAGAACCGGAACCTGTCCCTGATGACCTATGTCATGAGCAAGAAGGTATTCGTGGACCTGGTGAAGAAGGCGCGCGCGACTTCCGCCATGTTCTGGTTCCGTGACATCCTGAATGCCAGCTGTGCCGACATGAACATCAAGGCAGTCAACTATCGCGGTCATGTATATTCCATTTATGATCTCCGGTCCTACTTCCAGAGCAACCTGAAGATGCTCAACGAAGAGAACTTCAAGGACTTCAACGATCCCGACTGGCCGATCTACACGCGCACCAATGATTCCGCACCGGCTTCCTACCTGCCCGGCGGCAGCACCAACCGCACATTTGTCTCCAACGGCTGTCAGATTGCCGGCGAAGTCACAAACTCCATCGTCGGGCGCGGTGTGACCATTGGCAAGGATGCAAGTGTGGACAACTGCGTCATCCTGCCCGGTGCAGAAATCGGCGACAATGCCAACCTGTGCAATGTCGTGATCGACAAGGGCGCGCACATTGTCCACAAGAAGGACCTGGCCGGCACTGTGGATGAACCGGTCTACATTGACAGAAGGGAGACTGTCTGATGGCATCGGTTCTCATGGTCGCTTCCGAAGGTCTCCCGTTTGTCAAAACCGGCGGACTGGCGGATGTCATTGGTTCTCTTCCCGGTGCCCTGGCCGACCAGGGTAATGAAGTGAAGGTGGTTCTTCCCCTGTACCGTAAGATTGCGGAAAAATACATGAACGACCTGTACTTCTGCTGCGAATACACAGTGTCCATCAACTATCATGAAGTGCCTGTCCGCATCTGGAGCACCATGGTGGGACCTGTGGCATTCTTCTTCGTACAGCACCAGGGATATTTCGAACGGGATTCCCTGTACGGCTATGACGATGACGGTGAGCGTTTCGCCTATTTCCAGAAGGCCGTCATCGAAATGTTCAACCAGCTGAACTACTGGCCCAACATTGTGCACTGCCACGACTGGCAGACAGCCATGATTCCCTGCATGGTACGGGAAACGCATGATCACGATGACCGGTACCGCCGTCTGAAATTCGTTCTTACGCTGCACAACATGGCGTATCAGGGCAACTTTGGTCCCGAAATGCTGGATTCCTGCCTGGGACTTCCCTGGTACCTGCTGGACAACGGCAATGTCCGTTATGACGGTGGTATTTCCTTCCTGAAGTCCGGTATTCTGTACAGCGACAAAGTTACCACTGTATCCCCGACCTATGCGCAGGAGATCCTGACACCGCAATTTGGCGAACACCTGGAAATGGTGCTCAATATGCGCAAGTACGACCTGTGGGGTATCGTGAACGGAATCGACCTGTCTGTCTGGAACCCCGCAACAGATCCCGCCATTCCGCATCACTACAACAAAGTGAACCTCAAGGCCAACAAAGCGAAGGACAAGGCTGACCTGCAGCGGGAACTGGGCCTGGAAGTCAATCCGAATGTCATGCTGGTGGGGGTTGTATCGCGCCTGACCTGGCAGAAGGGATTCTATCTGCTCATGGAACAGCTCTCCGCACTTGCAGCCGCCCCGATCCAGCTGGCAATTCTAGGCAGCGGTGAAGCAAAGATCGAGGATGCGTTCCGCAACATGGAGAACGAACACAAGGGCAAGGTGTGCTTCTACCGAGGCTACAACGAGGACCTGGCACACCGGATCTATGCAGGCAGCGACCTGTTCCTGATGCCATCCCTGTTCGAACCCTGCGGGATTTCCCAGCTTTGTTCCATGCGGTATGGAACGCTTCCGCTGGTACGTGAAACCGGCGGTCTGAAGGATACCGTCACGCCCTACAACGAATATGACAAATCCGGCAACGGATTCAGCTTCTCTTCCTACAACGCCAACGAACTCATGCATACGCTGTATTATGCAGCAGATGTGTACTACAACCGGAAAGCCGACTGGGAAACGCTGCAGACCAATGCCATGAATACGGATGTATCATGGGCGAAATCCGCGGCCACCTACAACCAGCTGTACAACGAACTGGTCAACCGGTGAAAGTGGGAGTCAGCGCCTGCCTGATGGGAGAGCGCTGCCGGTATGACGGGAAATCGAAAGCCAATCCGGCGGTACAGGCATTTCTGAAAGACCATGACTGTATCCTGGTCTGTCCTGAGTGTGAAGGCGGACTGAGCTGTCCGCGGGTACCGTGTGAACTGAAAAACGGCCGGGTGATCGGTCGTGACGGCATGGATTATACAGTGGCCTATGAGCGGGGTGCACAGCGCTGCCTGGAGAAGGTCAAAGACTGCGATCTCGTCATTCTTCAGCCGCGCAGTCCCAGCTGTGGAGCCACTCAGGTCCACGACGGCAGCTTCAGCGGCGAGCTGGTTCCCGGACAGGGGATCTTTGCTGCCAGGCTGAAAGAGTCGAATATTCCGGTTCTGGAAGCGGATGCATTTTGACGAACCCGTTATTGAGTTTGAAAACCGAGTAGCATAAAATATTATCGAAGTGTAAAACAGGAGGAAATCAATCATGAAACAAGTCACAGTTACAGTAATCGATCCGGTAGGTCTGCACGCACGTCCGGCCACCGTTGCAGTCAACGCAGCCAGCAAATTCAAATCCGACGTGAACGTTGCATTCAAGGGCCGTGAAGTGAACATGAAGTCCATCATGGGTGTTATGTCCCTGGGCATCCCCACACAGAGCGAAATCACGATCTCCGCAACCGGTGACGACGAAGAAGCTGCCATCGAGGCAATCGAAGAAGTGCTCCGCGCTCAGAAGATCATTGCCTGATATCAGAATTGAGATTGAACAGAAAAGGCTCCTGTGGAGCCTTTTTCTCTGGCCTGGCTGCAGCAGATTTTCCTGGAGAGTACAAAGACAGCCGGTCAGAAGTGTATGATATTTGCTATAATGTAACCGATATGAGAGTAGGAGGAACTCACGAATGTCCATTGTTGAAGAACGCTATGAAAAATGGGTAAATCATCCGAACCTGGACCCCAGATACAAAGAGGTCCTGGCTGAGATGACCCCGGAAGAAAAGAACGATGCATTTTATACAACCATAGAATTTGGCACCGCCGGTATGCGTGGCCTTCTGGGACCCGGCACCAACCGGATCAACATCCACACGATCCGCAAAGCCACTCAGGGGTTTGCCGAATACATCAAGGAACATGGAGAAAAAGCCTGCGAAGAAGGAATCGCGATTGGCTACGACAACCGTCATATGTCCAGGGAGCTCGCATTTGACTGTGCCGACCTGCTGGCCAAAAACGGCATCAAGGCCTATGTTTTTGAATCCCTGCGTCCGACGCCGGAACTGTCTTTTGCAGTCCGTCACCTGGGCTGCTTTGGCGGAATCATGATCACAGCCAGCCACAATCCGAAGGAGTACAACGGATACAAGCTGTATGATTCCAAGGGCTGCCAGCTGGTCCCCGATCTGGCTGCACAGGTCATTGACAAAGTCAATGCGATCGACGACGAACTTGCCATTGAAACCAACATCACAGAAGACCAGAAGAAGCTTGTGCAGGTCATCGGCAAGGATGTGGACGAACCCTATTATGAGAATGTGCTGTCCATTCAGCTGAACCCGGATGTGGAAAAAGACATTACGATCGTATTCTCTCCAGAACACGGAACAGCCAATGTTCCTGTACGGGAGATCTACAAACGCACCGGATACCACAATATTCCTGTGGAAGAACAGTGCACTCCGGATCCCGACTTCTCGCAGACCCCGACTCCGAACCCGGAACAGCCGGGTGCCTATGAACTGGCCCTGAAATATGCCGCAGACAACGATGCCGACATCATTCTTGTCTGCGACCCGGATGCGGACCGCATGGGTGTAGGTGTAAAGCACGATGGAGAGTATGTGGTCATGACCGGAAACCAGTCCGGTGCAGTTCTGCTCGAGTACATCCTTTCCCAGCTGCATGCCCAGGGTAAAATGCCGGACAACCCCGTGATGTTCAACACTGTTGTCACCAGTGATCTGGGAGAAAAAGTGGCAGCAGATCACGGCGTGGAGACAGAAAAGACCCTGACGGGCTTCAAGTTCATCGGCGAGAAAGTGGCCAAGTATGAGCAGACCCACGAGAAAAACTATGTCTTTGGCTACGAGGAATCCTATGGTTCCCTGATCAAGCCGTTTGTACGAGACAAGGATGCACCCCAGGCCTGCCTGATGCTGGCCGAAGCGGCTGCGTACTACAAGAAACAGGGCAAGGACCTGGTGGATGTCCTGAATGACCTGTATGCCAAACACGGTACCTATGAGGAATCCCAGGTGGCTCTGTCCCTGGCGGGTGAAGCCGGTGCAAAACGGATCCAGCAGATCCTTTCCGATCTGCGAAAAGACGCTCCGAAGGAAATCGCCGGAGTGCCTGTCGTGAAGAGCGAAGACTACAAGGAAGAAATCATCGAGGAAAACGGCGAGAAGAAACCGCTGACCGGCTTCGTGAAATCCGATGTGCTGAAGTACTACCTGGAAGACGGTTCCTGGATCGCTGTCCGTCCCTCCGGTACAGAGCCCAAGTGCAAGTTCTACTATTGCGTAAAGGGTTCGGACAAAGCAGATGCACATGAGAAGACAGAGAAATTCCAGCAGGCCATGGCTGAGCTGACGGGAACGGCGGAATAGCTCTTCATTCACGATCCCATACTCTGAATCACAAAAGGGCAGACCGCAATTGGTGCGGGTCTGCCCTTTTCCGTTTCAGGATTTTGTCTGCAGCTGTAGCCGTATGGGGGAAACGAAACAGGAAAGGGAGGATCACTCCCCCCTGAATTCGATGATTTCAACAGTTTCTTCTTCCGGAACAGTGTCCTTCAAGCGGAGTTCATCCAGAAAATGCTCCATTCGGTCACAGGCTTCCTTGATGTGATCGAGACTGTAGGCGTAACTGATCCGGATGTGGCCTTCGCCTGAATCGCCGAATGCGGTACCCGGGACACAGGCCACTTTCTGTGATTCCAGCAGCCTGGCACAGAATTCCTCGCTGCTCAGTCCGGTGGATGTGATGTCGGGGAATACATAGAAGGTGCCGTGCGGCAGAATGGTGGGCAGTCCCATGCGGTTCAGCCTGCGAACCAGCAGATTTCTTCTCCTGCGATAATCCTCCCGCATGTGTTCAATGTCTGAAATTCCGGCTTTCATGGCTTCCACGGCTGCATACTGTGCAGGTGTGGGAGCGGCCATGATGACATACTGGTGTACCTTGTTCATCATGGAAGACAGAGCCGCAGGTGCCAGCAGATAGCCCAGGCGCCAGCCGGTCATGGCAAAGGCCTTGGAGAAGCCGTTGATGACAATGACCTGATCCCGCAGTTCCGTGAACTGGGCCGGAGAAGCAAACTCGCCGTCAAACAGAAGCTCGGCGTATATTTCATCGCTGATTACGTAAATGCCGGATTCCAGGAGGATCGGGACTAGCTTTTCATAGTCCTCGGCAGTCATGACACCGCCGGTGGGATTGGAGGGGAAGTTGAGAATGATGGCCTTTGTCCGGTCTGTGATTGCTGCAGCCAGGTCTTCCGGCAGCAGCTTGAATTCGTGTTCTTTGGTAATGCGGATGGGAACGGCCGTACCGCCTGCGAGTTCAATGGCCGGGGTATAAGCAACATAGTTGGGATCCAGGACGATCACTTCATCCCCAGGCTCCACCAGGGTACGCATGGTGAGGTCCACCCCTTCAGAACCGCCGACCGTGACGATGATTTCCTTTTCCGGATCGTAAATCTGGCTGTAGCGTTCTTCATGAAACCGGGCGATTTCCCTGCGCAGCTGGATCAGTCCGCGATTGGCCGTGTAATGGGTATTGCCGTCAATCATGGAATCGATGGCACTTTCGCATATGTGCCAGGGAGTCGGAAAATCCGGTTCGCCAACTCCCAGTGAGATCACGCCTTCCATGGTACTTGCCAGATCGAAGAATTTCCGGATGCCCGAGGGCTTCATGGCAGCCACGGTGCTGTTGATCGGTTTGGTCATGGTGTCACCACCAGCCTTTCATTTTTCTTTTCGTCTTCGTCCTTCATCATGATGCCATTTTTCTTGTATTCCTTGAGAACGAACAGTGTTTTGGTGCTGGTCACGTCTTCCACGGCAGAAATTTTGTCATATACGAATCGTGCGACTTCAAACATGGTTTTTCCTTCCACCAGGCACAGAAAATCGCAGTCTCCCGACAGCAGATACATCGTGGATACCTCCGGATAGCTGGCAATCAGACGGGCGGTCTTGTCATAGCCCCGGTCTCTGGTGGGACGACAGTCCACCTCGATGAAAGCCATGACTTTTTCGTCCTTGAGTCCCCGGTTGTAGTTGATGACGGTATGATAGCCGCAGATGATCTTGTCATTCTCGAGACGCTTTACTTCCTTGCGGACTGTGCCTTCTTCTTCATCAAGCATATCGGCAAGGTCCCGCGCACTGAGACGTGCATCTTTCTCGAGCAGATCGAGCAGGGCATTGGTGTTCATGGAGAACCTCCTTTTCAGATGATATGGTTTTCATTTTAGCACAGAATGAAAATGCCTGAAACAGGAGGGGAGTCTGACAGGAAGCGGTTTCAGGGCGCACTTCAGAGTGGGAGGACTGACTGCTGTTTTGCGACTCCAGGACTAAGGAAATATCGCCGCTCGCAGCACCCGTTCGGACCGGGAGAAGAGCCACTTTGCACAGGAAGACTGCAGGATGCGAAGACCCTGTAAAAGACTCTCCGCAAGAAGACCCGCCGGGAAGGAAACACCTCTCCGTAAGCGCTTCCAGAAAACGGCTCTCATTGACAAAAGAAGGCGCGGCGCTATAATTACATTGATACTAAAAGGAGGATTTACTGAACATGACAGTAAAAGTTGCACTGAATGGTTTCGGCCGTATCGGACGTCTTGCATTCCGTCAGATGTTTGACGACCCCAACTACGAAATCGTGGCAATCAACGACCTGACAAGCCCTGAAATGCTGGCTCACCTGCTGAAATACGATTCCACACAGGGAACCTACAAGCTGGCCGACAAAGTGTCCGCTACTGAAGATTCCATCATCGTGGACGGCAAGGAAATCAAAATCTATAAGGAAGCCGATGCATCCAAACTCCCCTGGGGCGAAAAGGATGTTGACGTAGTCCTGGAATGCACAGGATTCTACACATCCAAGGCCAAGGCTCAGGCGCATGTTGATGCCGGTGCCAAGAAAGTCGTTATTTCCGCTCCTGCCGGAAACGACCTGCCGACCATTGTTTACAACGTAAACGAAGAAACCATCGGACCGGATGACAAGATCATCTCCGCTGCATCCTGCACAACCAACTGCCTGGCTCCCATGGCAAAGGCCCTGAACGAACTGGCTCCGATCAAATCCGGAATCATGACAACCGTTCACGCTTACACCGGTGACCAGATGACTCTGGATGGCCCGCAGCGCAAAGGCGACAAGCGCCGTTCCCGTGCAGCAGCCGTTAACATCGTTCCGAACAGCACTGGTGCTGCCAAGGCCATTGGTCTGGTTATCCCCGAACTGAACGGCAAGCTGATCGGTTCCGCTCAGCGTGTTCCTGTTCCCACAGGCTCCACCACAATCCTGGTTGCAGAAGTTGAAGGCGAAGTAACCGTTGACCAGATCAACGAAGCCATGGCTGCTGCACAGACAGAAAGCTTCGGCTACAACACAGAAGAAATCGTTTCGTCCGATATCATCGGCATGAAGTACGGTTCCCTGTTCGATGCCACTCAGACAATGGCAACTCCGACAGGCGACGGCAACACGCTGGTACAGGTTGTTTCCTGGTACGACAACGAAAACTCCTACACTTCTCAGATGGTTCGTACGATCAAGTACTTTGCCGAGAAGGACCACGAAGCAGCTGCAGCATAAACAGTGATCTTCCTGAAGGACACCGGATGGTGTCCTTTTTTCATACCCGGCTGCCGGTTGAATTAAACTGCGGAAACTGATACGGTATTTTACGGAATCAACAGAAAAATGAGGTGATTGTATGGCCATCAAGCAGCGCATCACGGACGACGAACGGGATGAACTCACGAAAGACGTGGATGATCTTGACAAGGCGTATATAGAGAGAATGAAGGAAGCCGGCATCAGCGAGGATCTCCTGGCACAGTTCCGGGATCTGTCGCTGGAAATGCGACCGGTGGAGGACGGAGAATGAGGCTGTTCAACTCAAGGACCGGCAACGTGGAAGTCCTCCAGCCCCTGGAGCCCGGAAAAGTCTCGATGTATGTATGCGGTCCCACTGTCTACAACTATCCGCACATTGGAAATGCCAGGCCCATTGTTGTATTCGATACATTGAAGAAGGCACTGGAAGCAGAGGGATATGCAGTCAACTATGTCTCCAACTACACTGATGTGGATGACAAAATCATCAAGGCTGCCATGGAAGAAGGCACAGACGAGAAGACCGTGACTGACCGGTTTATCGAAGCCTATGCACAGACCCGCCGGGATCTGAATGCGGAGCAGCCGGATGTCTCTCCTCGTGTAACCGAAACCATGGATGAGATTATCCGCTTCATCGGCGATCTGGTGGAAAAAGGGGCTGCATACCAGGCCGGCGGCGATGTATATTATCGTGTTTCAAGCGATCCCATGTACGGTGAGCTGTCACATCAGCGGCCGGAGGATCTGGAAGTCGGTGCAAGAATCGAGGAAAGCACCGTCAAGGAAAACCCGCTGGACTTCACGCTCTGGAAACAGACAGACAAGGGTATCCGATGGGATTCTCCGTGGAGCAAAGGTCGTCCGGGCTGGCACACCGAGTGTGTCGTTATGATCCAGGATGTGTTCGGCAAACCGCTGATCGACATTCATGGCGGGGGAATGGATTTGAAGTTTCCGCATCATGAAAATGAAATCGCACAGTGCCGGAGCCTGCATGACACTTCGCTGGCCAATGTCTGGGTACACAATGGCATGATCAACATTGATGGCCTGAAGATGTCCAAGTCACTCGGGAATGTGTGGTGGGCCAAAGACCTCATTGCGCAGTTTGGTGGCAATGTGGTGCGCTGGGTCATGATCACCACCCACTACAGAGCCCCGCTGAATCTCAATGAAGAGGCATTTTCGGCAGCAGCCAGGGAACTGGAAAAGATCCGAACAGCCATGAAGCAGGCGTCTGTCAAACTGCAGCTTGCTGACTGGAGCAGGACACCTGATCTGGAGGAAGGACTCTGGAAGCAGTTTATGGATGCCATGGATGACGACCTGAATACACCCAATGCAGCGGCTGTCATCTTTGAGGCTGTCAAGAAACTGAACCAGGCGGCAAGAGCCAGGGAACTGGATGGTGACCTGGTGGCTTCGCTTCTGGAAACGCTCACCCGCATGCTGCATGTCATGGGCATTGAATTCACCCTCCCTGTCCTGACTGCAGGCGACAGGGAACTCTGGCATCGGTGGAAAGCCGCGGTCAAGGCAAAGGAGTTCGGGACTGCCGATGCCTGCAGAGCCGAGTTGCAGCAGCGGGATATCCTCTGATGGAAATCGTCACGGAAAATGCTGTTACACTGGCATGGCTGGGCGATGCACTGATGAATACGTACATCCGGGAACACCTGTTGAAAAAAGGGTATACCCGGGTGGATGACCTGCAGAAAAAAAGCACACGATACCTGTCGGCAAAGGCGCAGAGCAGGATGCTGCGCCAGCTGGAAAAAGAAGGCTTCTTCCTGGAGGATGAAGCCGTCATCCTGCAACGGGGCAAGGCAGCCCGCATCCATACAAAGGCAAAGAACGCAGACGTACGCGAATATCTTCAGGCAACGGCCCTGGAAGCACTTCTGGGGTACCTTCATCTGTATCATCACCCGGACAGACTGAAGATGCTGCTGACACGTCTTGCACAGATTGGAGATGAATCCCTTTGATCGTATACGGAAAAAATGTGATCAGTCAGCTGGAAAACGATCCTTCTGCCGTGGAGGAACTGTATGTTTCTTCCACACTGAAAGACCGTGAATTCCGGAAAAAAGCCGAAGCTCTGAACCTTCCGGTCGTGGAAGTGCCCAGAAGCCGTCTGGATCAGCTGACTGGCGGCGCAGCACACAATGGCGTTGCCGCCAGAGTACGGGAAATTCCCACATATTCTCTGGAAACACTGCTGCAGAAAAAGAAAAACGCCAAAGGGTTTTACATCGCTCTGGACGGCATTCAGGATCCCCACAATCTGGGGGCGATTCTCAGAACTGCGGACTGTGCCGGAGCCGATGGAGTGATCATCACCAGACATCACTCTGCTTCGCTGACACCCGCTGCGGTGAAAGCCAGCACCGGTGCGGCTTATACAGTACCGGTGGCTGTGGTGACTAACCTTTCGCAGGCACTGAAATCCCTGAAGGATCAGGGATACTGGATCGCGGGCACCGATATGAAAGATGCCAGGGATTACCGGGATGGCATGTATGAAGAGCCGACGGTCCTGGTGATCGGGTCGGAGGGAAAGGGCATTTCTCCTCTGGTCAAAAAACAGTGCGATTATATTGTGACATTGCCGATGCATGGAAGCGTGACTTCACTCAATGCTTCCGTGACAGCGGCGATCCTGATGTACGAAGTGGAAGCCGCCCGGCGAGGCCGGTAGCAGCGGGTTCAGCCGGAAGTACTCTGAAAGGCTGAACTATGGAAAACAATATCAATGAACTGATTTATCTGTATCATCTACGGGACCCGGAAGCACTGGCTCTGCTGATCGAAGCCTATCATCCGCTGACAGCCAGTCTGCAGTCCCTGACACCGCCGGATATGGAACCTGAGGATTATCGCCAGGTTGCCGATGCTGTCCTGGTCGAGTGTCTGAACTCCTGGCGGCAGGACCTGAATCTTTCTTTTTCCACGTACTATAAGTCGGTCCTGGTCAACCGAATCCGGACACTGGGACGCAAGTGGGCCAGAAAGCAGCCGGATCCGGGCGCCACATTTGTAAGTCTGGATGATGTCCTGCCTGACGGTGACCGTTCGGTGCATGAGTCCATCGAAGATCCCAGGGTCAATGTAGCCCGGCAGGTCCAGGCCCGGTATCAGCTGGATGCACTGTACCAGTCTGTCTGCAAAGACAGGGGAGCGCAGGCGGCAAGGGTTCTCAGCATGCGGTCCATGGAATATACACTGAAGGAAATCTGCGAGAGGACCGGCCTGTCCATAGGCAGGGTACGGTATATTCTGCGGGATGCGGAAAGGCAGAAGCCGGATCCTGGCTGTATGTGAAGAAAATTGACAGTGCTTGCCTGAAGAAGGTATCATTAATGATTGTAAGGAAGTGAAACTATGGCGGATAAAGTCACTTTGGTCTGTACGGAGTGCCTTAGCCGGAACTACTCCACAGAGAAGAACAAGAAAAAAAGCACGGAGCGGCTTGAACTGAAAAAATACTGCCCCCGCTGCAAAAAGCATACGCTTCACAGAGAAACAAAGTAGGGAGACAGCATGAGCAAGGAAAAGAAAGAAGCAGTGTATTCACCTGCCGGCATTTTTCGCGAACTGAAAAAGGTTCAATGGCCGCGGTTCGGTGAACTGATGTCCTCTTCAGGACTGGTCATCGGCTTTACGCTGCTGTTTGGATTATATTTTTTCATCTGCGAACTGGCCGCTTCCAGCCTGGTAAGCTGGATTGTCAGTCTGTAGGAGAACATGCACAGACATCGTCTGTGCTGTTTTCCGTTGTTATGCGGTTCAGCGGGAACCGTGAATGAATGAAATGAGGGCGAAACATTATGGCAGAAGAACTGAAAAAACAATGGTATGTGGTCAATACCTATGCCGGTCAGGAAAACCGCGTCAAGGAAAATCTTGAGCGCCGGATCAAGACCATGGGTCTGGAAGATTCTCTGTTCCAGATCGTGGTGGCGGAAGAAAAGGAAGTGGAGTACAAAAACGGCAAGCGTGTCGAGAAAACCCACAACCTCTTTTCCGGCTATGTGCTGGTCCAGATGATCATGACCGACGAAGCATGGTATGTTGTCCGAAACACCCCGGGTGTGACGGGATTTATCGGATCGTCCGGCAAGGGTGCCAAACCGTTCCCGGTGAGCCAGGAAGAAATCGACTCCGTTCTCCGGCGGCTGGGACATGACAGCACGCCGGTTCAGGCTGACTTTGCAGCAGGGGATGAAGTGGAAATCATCGGGGGTGCCTTTGAAGGCAGCACTGGCAAAGTGGAGTCCATGGATGACGAGAAACAGGAAGCCCTGGTTTCCCTGATTATTTTCGGGCGGGAAACCAGCACGGAAATTCCCTACGGAGATTTGAAGAAGGTCGGCGAATGAAAACGCTGGTCCTCGACCTGGATGGTACCATGTATCGGGGGCCGGAGCCCATTGAAGCCGGCATCCGTCTTGTCAAGAAACTTCTGGCCCAAAACCGGCCGTTTCTGTTCCTGACAAACAACTCCATGCGCACACCGGCGCAGAATGCCCGCCACATGCTTGAAATGGGCTATGAAGGGATCCTGCCGGAGCATTTCTACAACAGTGCCATGGCCAGTGCGGCCTGGGCCCGCAGGAATCTGGGAACCGAAACCGCTGCGTTCATAGGCCAGGAAGGCATGAGGGAAGCGCTGGAACAGGAAGGGATCCGCATCACGGATCGGGCACCGCAGGCTTTGTTTGTGGGACTGGACAAAACCATGGACTATGCCGGCTACAGCCGTGCGCTGGGTCATCTGCTGAATGGTGCAGCCCTGATCGGAACAAACAAGGACCGTATTCTGGCAAAACCAGGGGGGTTCGAAGTGGGAAACGGCTCGGTAGTGGCCCTGTTTGAATATGCCTCCGGGCAGAAAAGCCCGGATATTGGCAAACCGCATGCTCCCATCCTCGATTTCATGCTGGAAAAACACGGACTGCGCCGCGAGGATGTCATTCTTGTGGGCGACAATTTGGAAACGGATATAGCGTTGGGATACAATAATCACGTAAAGACGGTTCTGGTGGAATCCGGGGTACACAACCGGCATGACATCGACCGTCTTGGTATGGTTCCCGACCTGGCAATCGGTTCTCTTGATGAACTGACTGCCATGATTGAAGACGGCAGCATTGACCGGCTTTGATCCTTTTGATTAGGAAGCGAGAACTACAATGGAACAGACACTGAATATCTGCCTGATGATCGTATCCGGTATCATCATCATTCTGACACTGCTGCAGAGCGGGAAATCCGACGGACTGTCCGCCGCCTTTACCGGCAGCGGCGATCTGAATCTGTTTGCGGTACAGAAAGAGCGGGGACCTGAGAAGGTGATCAGCCGCATGACGCTGATCTTCGGCATCATCTTCTTCGGACTGGTACTCGCACTGCAGATTGTTTAAAGGCCGGAAGGCCTTTTTTTTGAAAGGAGCACCCATGAAAGATCGGCTGATCCTCCTGTTTAAGGAATCACCAGAACGCACGCTGTCTTCTCTGGAACAGCAGCTGCACATAGAAAACAAGGAACAGAGAGAGGACCTCAAGGACACACTGGCGCAGATGGAAGATGAACGCCTTGTCTGGAAGGACGGCGATGTTTGGCGCTGGATCGGCGAGGACTACTTTGTCGGGCGCCTGAAAGACATTTCCAAGTTTGAGTTTCTCGTCGTCAACGGCGACCAGAAAGTGTATGTCCGGAAATCCAATGGAATGGATGCCTTTGACCGGGATGAAGTCCTGGTCCGCAAATCCGCCGGCGGAAACCGGATCATCCACATATTCAAAAGAGGCATCGAAAATATCACCGGTGTCATCCTCAAGACCCGGGATGGATGGAAATTCCGCAGTGATGTGGATCTGCACACGACTTTCCGGCTGACGAACGCCAAAGAGTTTTCCCTGGCCAACAACACCAAGGCTGTGGTGAAAGTCGTAGACTACACCAGACCGCTGGGTGTGAAAATCATCCGTCTTCTGGGCCCGGCCTCACAGAAGGGCGTGGACATCGAAGCCATGCTGTATGAAAACAACGTCCGGATGGAGTTTCCCGAAGAAGTGATCACTGAGACCTCCAAAGTGCCGTCCACGGTCAGCGACCGGGAACTGGAAGGCCGCTCCGATTTCCGGGACCTGCTTACCGTCACCATTGACGGCGATCACTCCAAGGATTTCGATGATGCGATTTCACTGGAAAAAACCGACAAGGGATACCGCCTGTATGTGCACATCGCGGATGTGTCTCATTACGTCAAGGAGGATTCGCCGCTGGACAAAGAAGCACTCCTTCGGGGCAACTCTGTCTATGTGGTGGACAGAGTCGTGCCGATGCTGCCCTTCGAGCTCTCCAACGGGATCTGCAGTCTGAACCCGGACGTGGACCGGCTGACACTGACGGCTGTCATGGATCTGGACAACAACGGCAATCTGATGGATACAGATGTTGTGGAGTCAGTGATCCATTCTGACAAACGATGCACCTACAATGACGTAAACCGGCTTCTGGCAGGAGACCCGGCTGTCCAGGAAGAATACCGGGATGTCAGGGATATGCTGAAGAACTTTGAGGAACTGACGCACAAACTCCAGGCCAGGAGCAAGGAGCGGGGATACATCAGCTTTTCCACAAAAGAGCCGACCATTGAACTGGATGACAAAGGCCGTCCGGTAAACATTTACGTGGCTGAACGAGGGTTTTCCGAACAGATGATCGAAGAAGCGATGATCATGGCGAATGTGGCTGTGGCCAAATTCCTGGATGAAAAGAAGATCCCCGGCATATTCCGTGTCCATGAAACCCCGGATCCGGAAAAAGTCGCAACGGTTCTGAACATGGCAAAAGCACTGAATGTTCCGGCGGATTTTTATCCGGATGAAGTCAGTGCGAAAGACATCCAGAAATTTCTGGACACTATAGAAGATGAAACCAGCCGGGATGTCCTGAGCATGGTGGCCCTTCGTTCCATGCAGAAAGCCCGTTATGATTCCGAGGATATCGGTCATTTCGGCCTGGCACTTGAGGACTATACACACTTCACAAGTCCGATCCGCCGGTACAGCGATCTTGTGGTTCACCGGATGCTGCGCAAGTATTTCTTCAATAAAAATGCCGATCAGACAAAAATGAAGGGTGAACGCAGGAAAATCCAGAAGGAAGCCGAACACATTTCCACCAAGGAACGGGAAGCCATTACCATGGAACGCCTTGTGAATGATTACGAAGCTGCCCGATACATGGAAAAGAAAGTCGGTCAGCGGTATCAGGGAACTGTGGTCGGTGTGGCAAACTTCGGGTTCTTCGTGGAGCTGGACAACACGGTGGAAGGCCTGGTACCCTGTCATTCCCTCACCGATGATTTCTATCGGTATGACGAAGGAACGATGACCCTGGAAGGGGAAAACAATCACAAGACCTATCGCATGGGACAGAAAGTGGATGTTGTCTGCACAGATGTGGATGTCCCGAGAGGGAAAATCACCTTCGGTCTGGCATAGGAAGTCTGACAGCATCGGCTTACTGCCTGCTGCAAGAATTCAACAGCATCATAAATGGCAGGCCCCGGCGCTTTTGAGTTGACCGGAGCCTGCCGTTTTCTGTATCATATACCTGTAAGTTAGTTAACACTAACGATAATCGTGCAGACTGCACGACAGAAAGCGAGAACCGACGATGAAAAAACTCGTGCTGATTCGCCACGGCGAATCTGAATGGAACAAAGAAAACCGGTTTACTGGCTGGACCGATGTGGAACTCAGTCAGAAGGGAAGGGAAGAAGCGCGGCAGGCAGGACAGCTGCTCAAAAACCAGGGATATTCCTTCGACAAGGCCTATACCTCCGTGCTGAAACGTGCAAATCATACGCTGGATGGTGTACTTCTCGAACTCGGGGAAACAGATATCCCCGTAACCCGCAGCTGGAAACTGAACGAGAGACACTATGGTGCGCTGCAGGGTCTGAACAAAGCCGAAACGGCTGCAAAATACGGAGATGAGCAGGTCCATGAATGGAGACGCAGCTGGGATGTACGGCCCCCTCTGCTGGATTCTGACGACAAGCGGAATCCGGTCCTGGATCCTCTTTACAAAGGCGTGCCTGCAGATGAACTTCCGCTGGGGGAATCTCTGAAGGATACCGTCCGCCGGGTTGTGCCGTTCTTTGAGTCCGATATTGTGCCTGAGATCAAGGCAGGGAAGAACGTTGTGATTGCAGCCCACGGAAACTCACTTCGGGCCCTTGTCAAATT
>ERZ778515.898-NODE-898-length-23832-cov-5.733734_pt1 | contig 23832 bp, 20 predicted proteins | sample MGYA00510343_ERZ778515 | MGnify/ENA primary metagenome ERZ778515 (study PRJEB29527, sample SAMN07138965) | mouse gut metagenome | material: feces | host: mouse | place: China:Nanjing | collected 2016-01-25 ...
CCGGCTATACGCGTTCCTTTGGATAACCGCCGCCTCCGGGCGTACAGAACAATTTCTCAAAAATATATTCCAGATTCAGCTCGCCGCCCCAGCCAAAATTCTCGGCAAAAGGAAGCGCCACGCAGTTGCCGTCGTTGACCTGCGAAAACAGGTACGCGTCAAGGGGGGATTCAATATGTCCGCAGAGCACCTTAGGAAAAGAATTGCACGCCAGCATAGCGCCCTCACCGGTACCGCAGCCTGTAATCACATAATCCGCCGCACCCGCATTCAAAAGCACAGCCGCCAATATGCCGTTCTGCACATAAGTCAGAGAATGGGTATCCTCCGCAGAATACATGCCATAGTTGACAACCTCATGTCCCATCGGCTCCACAACCTTCTTTAAAGTCTCAAACACCAGCGCATTTTTTGCCGCCTGACTGTTTTCGTTAATCAATGCAATCTTCATTCTATCAATCCTCCATTTGCGCAAAGAATGACTTCCCGTCATTTCCTTTATTCCGGCTGCTTTCCAATATAAGCCAGAATACCGCCGTCCACATAAAGAATATGTCCGTTTACTGCATTAGAAGCCTCAGAAGCCAGGAACACGGCAGGACCGGTCAGCTCTTCTGCCTTTAACCAACGGTTTGCAGGCGTCTTTGCACAAATAAACTGGTCGAAAGGATGTCTGCTGCCATCCGGCTGAATCTCGCGGAGAGGTGCCGTCTGGGGAGTCTCAATGTAGCCCGGACCAAGTCCGTTGCACTGGATGTTATACTGTCCGTACTCAGAACAGATATTCCTTGTCAGCATCTTTAAACCGCCCTTTGCCGCTGCATAAGCGGATACCGTTTCACGTCCCAGCTCGGACATCATGGAACAGATATTGATAATCTTGCCGTGTCCCTTTTGAATCATCGCGGGAATGACTGCCTTGGATACGATAAAAGGCGCATTCAAATCCACGTCAATCACCTGTCTGAACTGCTCTGCCGTCATATCTGTCATGGGAATACGCTTGATAATACCGGCATTGTTTACCAGAATATCAATCACGCCCACTTCCTTTTCAATCTGCGCAACCATGGCATTTACTGCTTCTTCATTTGTAACATCACATACATAACCATGCGCCTTGATGCCTTTTTCCGCATATGCGGCAATCCCCTTGTCAACCAGCTCCTGCTTAATGTCGTTAAAGCAGATAGTCGCGCCTGCCTCCGCATATGCAGAAGCAATGGCGAACCCAATACCGTAGGATGCCCCCGTTACCAATGCTACTTTGCCTTCCAGGCTGAAATTTGTGTACTCACTCATTGTTTTTCTCCTTCTCTTATTATATTTTTACTAGGATTCGGGTGTCAAAAGCCCTGACTGAAGCTGCTTCATGTCAATCTGCCCAAACGCTTATTTGCCTGCTATTTTTTACATCAAATCCTTCATTGCCACGCCGTCCATATCGTCAAAATCCTGATTTTCCCCGACCATGCCCCAGATAAAGGTATAAGCTCTGGAGCCGCAGCCTGCGTGAATCGACCAGCTCGGAGAGATAACTGCCTCCTCGTTGCGCATCACGATATGCCTTGTCTCGTTCGGCTCTCCCATATAATGCATGACAAAAGCATCTTCCGGCATCTCAAAATACAGATATACCTCCATGCGCCTGTCATGGGTGTGGCACGGCATTGTATTCCAAACACTTCCCGGCGCAAGCTTTGTCATGCCCATCTCAAGCTGACAGCTTTCTACCTGCCCCGGCAGGATGTATTTGCAGATAACCCTGTGGTTTGCGTCCTCCAAACTGCCCAGCTCCACCTTGTTTGCATCCTTTACAATGACAACGCCTTCCTCCGGCTCTCCCTCCGGCTTAATCAACACAGTGGGACAGGTTCTGTGCGCCGGCGCGCTGTTTAAGTAGAACTTTGCCGGATTGCCTTCCTCCTCGCTGGCAAAGATAATCTCCCTAGAACCCATGCCAATATACATAGCTTCCTTCAATCCTACCTTGTAAGCTCTTCCATCCACAGTGATGGTTCCTGCGCCGCCAATATTGATGACGCCCAGCTCTCTTCTCTGGCAGAAGTACTCCGCCCGAAGCTCCTCGCCTGCCGTCAGCACAAGGGGCTTAACAGGTACTGCCGCTCCTGTAATGATTCTGTCAATGTGGCTGTATACCAGCTTAATCTCGCCCGGGACGAACAGATTCTGAATCAAAAATTCCTCCCTGAGCCGCTCTGTGGTATAATACTTCACATCTTTCGGTGATACTGCTGTTCTCAGTTCCACGTCTGCCTACACTCCTTTCTTTTGGCAGTCAGGCTGCCTTTTTGATAACTTCTCATGTAAGTGCTTACATTATAGCATAATCTTCCATTGATTGCCATACCTTTTCGCATGGTTTTTATGTTCTTACTTTGTATTATACAAAACCAAATTATCTATTTCTATTCAAATATTAGTCAAAACATTGCATATCTTGAACAGTTGGATTATAATAAACCAAAGAATCCTGTTTTTCAAAATGAATTTGGAAAGGATACATTATGGAAGAATTGACCTCCTGCAGACAGGCTATTGAAAACTGCCTTGCCACACATACCTTCTCCATCGCACATCTCTACAAAGAAGAAAAAGCCATGGACATGCATATCCATGACTGCTATGAATTGTACTATTCCATTTCCGGCGGCAGGCAGTTCCTGATAGACAATCGTTTTTACAGCATTGCTTCCGGTGACCTCTTTATTATAAACCAGTATGAAAGCCACAAGCTGACGCAGATAGACAGCTGCGTCCATGAGCGCATTGTGCTTTCCATACACCCCGAGTATGTAAAAACGCTCTCCACCGCAGAAACCGATTTGGACTATTGCTTTTCTCACAGAGAGGGCGGAATCAGCCATAAGCTTTCCCTGAGCAAGGAACACCAAAAACGTTTTTTATATTTTGTAGGCAAAATGCTTTCTGCCAAAGGCTATGCCCATGATATCATCGAGCAGGCAGCCTTTATGGAGCTGCTTTCCCTGATTAACTATCTTTTTAAGACCTCCTGCCGCAGACAGCCTGCCAAAACGCCGGACAAGGAGCTTTCCGGCTATAAATACAATCGTCAGGTCGACGATATTCTTTCCTATATCAACCGCAATATCAGCGCTCCCATCACGATTGACACGCTTGCCGGCGAGTTCTTTCTAAGCGAATCCTATATCTGCCGTATCTTTAAGTCGGCGACCGGCACTACCATAAACAAATATATTACCGCCAGAAGAATCAGCATAGCCAAGGCGCTGTTAAACGAAGGCGCAGGCGTAGGCGAAGCGTTTGAAAAAAGCGGTTTTGCCGACTATAGCAATTTCTTCAAGGCATTTACAAAAGCGGTCGGCATCTCCCCCAAAAAATATGCAGGACTGAGCGTAAGCTGACACCGCCGCAAAAAACCCCTCTTCTCTTAGAAAAGGGGTCTTCTTCCTTCACTGTCTTCTTTTTATACAAAGCTTTCTCTTCAAAATGCTTACGCCTCCACCTTGGGAAGCCCGTCGAGACCTTTCTGCAAATCCGCATCCGTCGGAATATAGTCCGACATTTCCCCGTCATTGTAGCGCTGATATGCCACCATGTCAAAATAACCGGTTCCGGTAAGACCGAATACAATGGTCTTTTCCTCGCCTGTCTCCTTACACCTCATCGCCTCGTCAATTGCCACACGAATGGCGTGACTGCTCTCCGGCGCAGGCAGAATGCCTTCAATTCTTGCAAACTTCTGCGCTGCCTCAAATACGCTCGTCTGTTCCACTGCAACTGCTTCCATCAGTCCGTCATGATAAAGCTGGGAAAGCGTGGAGCTCATACCGTGATAGCGGAGTCCGCCCGCGTGACTTGCTGAAGGAATAAAGCCGCTGCCCAGCGTATACATCTTCGCCAGCGGACATACCATTCCCGTATCGCAGAAGTCATAGGCGAATTTTCCTCTTGTAAAGCTGGGACAGGAAGCAGGCTCCACCGCAATAAAACGGTAATCCTTTTCCCCGCGCAGCTTTTCTCCCATAAACGGAGAAATCAGACCGCCCAGATTAGAGCCGCCGCCGGCACAGCCAATAATGACATCAGGCGTAATGTTATATTTGTCAAGCGCCGCCTTGGTCTCCAAGCCAATCACAGACTGGTGCAGCAGCACTTGATTTAATACGCTTCCCAGCACATAGCGGTATCCTTCCTGACCCGTCGCCGCTTCCACTGCTTCCGAAATTGCGCAGCCCAGACTGCCCGTCGTCCCGGGATGCTCTGCCAGAATCTTTCTGCCCACCGCCGTAGTCTCGGAGGGAGAAGGTGTCACGCTTGCGCCATAAGTCCGCATCACTTCGCGTCTGAACGGTTTCTGCTCATAAGAAACCTTTACCATATATACCCTGCAGTCAAGCCCAAGATAGGCGCACGCCATGGACAGCGCCGTTCCCCACTGTCCGGCTCCCGTCTCCGTGGTAACGCCCTTTAAGCCCTGTTTCTTTGCGTAATACGCCTGCGCAATGGCAGAATTCAGCTTATGGCTGCCGCTGGTGTTGTTGCCCTCAAACTTGTAGTAAATTTTTGCCGGCGTATCCAGCTCCTTCTCCAGACAGTACGCACGCACAAGAGGCGACGGGCGGTACATTTTATAAAAGTCCTGTATTTCCTGCGGAATATCAATATATGCCGTCACATCATCCAGCTCCTGCTTAATCAGCTCGTCACAGAATACAGGACGCAGGTCCTCATACTCCATAGGCTTTAAGGTTGCAGGATTTAACAGGGGCGCGGGCTTATTCTTCATGTCCGCACGCACATTATACCACTGCTTCGGCATTTCACTTTCTTCTAAGTAAATTTTGTAAGGAATCTTTTTCTCTTCGCTCATATGTTATCCTTTCTTGCTGCAAAAACAAAGTACTCTTTTATTTATAGTACATCAACGCGTTAAAGTCAACCTTTATTTCTGCTCCTCTTAACAACCGGCATCATGCAGGTACAAGGCACTGTACACCGTATCGGCAATCAACTGCAGCCCCGCCGGATTGGGATGCAGCCCGTCAGACTGATACAAAGCTGACACCTTTTCTTTGTCAAGCCCTGAAAAAGCAGCATGCACATCAATCTTTTTGATATCCGGATTTGCCGCAAAAATTTCTTCAAAAAACGGCATAAGCTCCTGAAGATAACGTTCTTGATGCCTGCGCCAGATACACTTTTGCACGGGTGCTGGAATCCCGATATAAATGGCGGCATCCGGCGCGCTCTCCCGCACGCTGTCGATGATAGCCTGATAGCAGGATACAAATTCTCCCTTTCTGCTAATCATATTTGACAGCGGATTGACGACATCCTCCACGTCGTCCATCCCGTCCTGCGCATCATTTGTGCCAAGCAGTATCACATAGATGTCACCCTTTTCCGCCAGTGCTTCCCTGTATCTTTCCTGTCTCACATAGGGAAAACCCATCACCTGCCCGTCAAGCTTCAGGTTCATGGCGGTACTGCAGCAGACGCCTTTGTTTACTACCTCGTAGTCTTCTCCCAGCATCACGCCCAGCCTGTAGGGATAGCTCTCCCGCTCCTCTACGCCGAAGCCCTCCGTGATACTGTCTCCCATGCATACGATTTTTGTTTTCATGATTTACTCCGTTTCTGCATCGCTTTTCTCTTGGCTATGTGAAGCCCCGGCATTCGCTTTCGCCCTAAAACTGCACAATCCTTTCCTCTCCTGCCTTTAGGATAAGCTCCATTGTCTCATCCCTATAGCGCACCTTCGTGCAAATACCGTGCTTTGCCCGTATTACTGCACGAGTCAGTACGCCGTCCTGCCAGCAGATATCCACCTCTGCGCCGCCCTTTACGCACAGCCCTTTGACAAAGCCGCTTTTCCACACTGCCGGCAGGGCAGGCAGAAGCACGATTCTCTGGGAAGTGCTCTGCACCAACATCTCTGCAATGGCTGCCGTGGCGCCAAAATTGCCGTCAATCTGAAAAGGCGGATGATTGTCAAACAGATTGGGCAGCGTGGATTTTGCCAATATCTGTTCCAGATTGTGATAAGCTGCTTCGCCGTCCCAAAGCTTGGCATAATGGTTGATAATCCACGCGCGGCTCCAGCCCGTATGCCCGCCGCCATGGGAAAGCCGCCTTTCCAGCGTCACCCGCGCCGCTTTTGCAAGCTCGGGGGTGCCGTCCATGGTAATCTGCTCCGACGGATGCAGCCCGTAAAGATGGGAAATATGCCTGTGCCCGGGCTCCGCCTCCTCATAGTCCTCCTGCCATTCTAAAATATTGCCCTTTCTGCCTATCCGCGTGGGCATCAGCTTCTCGCTTGCCGCCTTTATCTGCTCATTCAGTTCATCAGAGACGCCCAAAATCTCTGCCGCCTGTATGCACTGTCCAAACAAATCGCGCAGAATCTGATTGTCCATGGTGACGCCGGCGGTATTGGAGCCTTTTTCACCATTTGGCAGAATAAACGTATTTTCCGGCGATACGGAAGGACATGTTTTTAAGTAACCGCCGTCTTCTATGCAGAAATCCAAAAAGAAAAGCGCAGCCTCCCGCATAATGGGAAAACTTTCCGCCAGAAATTCCTTGTCCTGCGTATACATATAATGCGTCCACTGGTGGGTGCAGAGCCAAGCGGCTCCCATCACCCAGAAAGAACCCGGCAGCCAATGGTCCTGTGTCACACAGTCACCCCAGATATCCGTGTTGTGGTGCGCCATAAAGCCGCGGCAGCCATACATACGCCGCGCTGTGTCCCTGCCGTTTTCCACCATTTTCCGAATCAGCTCCAAAAGCGGTCTGTGGCACTCTGAAAGATTGCATACCTCCGCAGGCCAGTAGTTCATTTGTATATTAATATTAATCGTATATTTACAGTCCCAGGGAGGCAGCATGTCCTTGTTCCAAATCCCCTGCAGGGTCGCAGGCAGCGTCCCCTCCCTGCTGCAGGAAATCAGAAGATACCTGCCATAGTCAAAATAGAGCTTAGAAAGCCCCTCGTCCACGCTTCCCTCCGCGGCAAGCTGCATCCGCTTATCCGTCGGAACGGCGTCGAACGCGGACAAATCGCCCAGAGAAAACGCTACCCTGTCGTACAATGCCCTGTAATCCGCCACATGCCTGCCAAGCAGCTCCTCATACGGCTTTTTTGCCGCCTGCCGGATGCATGTGTCAATTTCTTTTTCCACGTCCTGCATACGATAGGTGGTGCCGGCACAGAAATACAGAAGCACCTCGTCCGCATCCTCCACCAAAAGATGCTCCCCAATCACCTGCACGCTGCCGCCTTTCGGATACGCCGTAAGCTGCATGGCAAAGTCAAAACCGCCTTTCCCCAGATTGCCGTACAGACAAATGCCGTCCTCTCCCGCTTTTTTTACTCCGTCAAAAAATTTTTCCCGCCGTAAAAGCGCCTGAAAGGTAATAGCGCTCTTTTTATCCGCGCATATCCGCATAACCATCACATCATCCGGCACGGACAAAAACAGCTCTCTCCGATAACGAATGCCGTCTGCCGTAAACGTATTCGTATACACTGCCCTGTCCACATCAAGACTGCGCTCATATGCTGTAACCGAACCTATATTTTCAAATGCAAAATGGATATTACCCAGCGTCTGATAAGGATGCGCGCTGTCAGGACAGCCCGACATCGCCATCTTCATCAGCCTTTCCGCCTTCTGTATCTCTCCGTTCAAAATAAACTCCCTGATTTGGGGGAGATACCGCAAGGTATCGGGATTGGTTCTGTCCACCTTCCCTCCATACCACATGCTATCCTCATTGACCTGAATCTGCTCGTCCGCTATCCTGCCAAATACCATGGCTCCCATTCTGCCATTTCCCAAGGGAAGCGCTTCCTCCCACGCAGCCGCCGGCTGTTTATACCACAATCTGCTCATAACCGCACTCATATCCTCTCTCTTTTCCTTAAGCAGCAGCAAACCGCATACCCTGCCGCCCTGCCCTTGCCGCATCGCTATCCATATTATACAGGAGAAGACATTTTTTTCCTACTGCTATTTTTACAGCTTTTTACCGTTATACAAACCAATTTTCCCTAAAATTTCCACTATCATGAAAAAAGCTTCTCACAAGAAAAGTTGTATGTTAATAGCAGGGTTTTCCGTGATATACTTGATTTTCTTTGCTATGTCGTTAGGAACGGATATGTCGCCATCGACTTTTATGACGGCAGCATCTTATATGATTTTGAAAACCACCGCACTACTATCTGCGATATTGATTTTTTTAGAAAACAGCCCTGCCGAAACGATATGGGCAGAATGTGGGGCAGCGCCCTTTTCCAGTCCCCCGAAGAGTACCGGCTGCACGCAGATATTGATGAAATAACGAACGTTTATACTGCCGGCGCAATGGCATTTGCTTTATTTGGAAATTACAATCGTACCCGCGAGACATGGCAGCTTTCGGATGCTGCTTTTTGTGTTGCAAAAAAAGCCGTAAGCGAAGCAAGAGAAGCGCGTTACCAATCATTGCAGGCATTGCGCGAAGCTTGGGAACGGACTCTGCATTGTAACTGACACCGTCATTTTTCTTCCCACCCCTGCATACAATAAAAAAAACAATGCGGACACAATCCCATGCCAGAAAATTACCCTCAGTCAAAAAAATGCCCTGTCGCCATCATCGGACGCAGGGAGGATACCTGCAACTATGAAGCCGCGCTTTCCCGTCTGGGAATTCCCTGCTTCACCACCCTCTCCCCAAACAAAATCTATTCCTGCGGCGGCGTACTCCTGCCGGGCGGCGGAGATATCACGCCTGCTTTTTTTGGACAAAAAAACAACGGCTCGAGGCATATCGATACCGAACTGGACATTTTGCAGCTAGAAGCTGTCGAGCAGGCAATCCGCTGCCGCAAGCCGGTGCTGGGAATTTGCAAAGGAATGCAGATTCTCAACGTCTTTTTTGGCGGTACTATCATACAGCATATGGAGGATGCCGTTCTTCACCAGTACCAAAACGGGGACCAGATGCACGACACCGCTATCGTACACGGCACCTTCCTGTATGCCATATACGGCAGCAGTCTGGTTGTCAACAGCGCCCACCATCAATGTCTGGGGCGTCTCGGCAAAGGCCTTTTACTCGCCCAGTACGCTTCGCCTTCTCCCGCGCCGGAAGCTATTTTTCACGAAAAGCTCCCCATCTATGGCGTACAATGGCATCCGGAGCGTCTCGCGCCCGACGGGGATAAGCTTTTATGCTTCTTTCGCTCGCTTCTGCTTTGATTTTTTCGGTTTTACCCGCTCCAGTGCAATTTCAAAAAGTGCTCGAATCATCTCTTTCAGAGCCCGCTTTGTTTCCCCGTCCACTTCCTTTAATGCCGATATCATGCCGTTCATGCTCTTTTTCCAGTCTGCGGAAAGTTCTATCAGGTTCTCTGCCTTGGATGCAGAGACCACCTGATACAGGGTATCCACAAAGATACGCCGCTGCTTCTCATCCAGAGTTTCCACCCACTTGTTCAGTGTCTCATCAGCATGTTTTCTTGATTTGTAAAGTCCCTTTACATAGACAAAGTCATCCTCGGCTATCAGCCACGTATAAGGGTCGTGCTGTAAAAGCCCAAACGTCCGGCTCTCCACCACCTTTACCTGCGGAGAAGTTTCAAAAAGCATTCCTATCAGAGAAGAATGCGGCAGTATTTTGATAATTTTATCCGCAATCTGCTCATAAGCGCAGCCCTCCAGCACTTCCCTGCGAAATCCCGGTCCATCCATGCTGTAAATTTTCAAAATACGCTCCCGTACCTGCTCGGAGCAGGTCATGGCTGCATATACTGCCAGATTGCCTCCCTTGGAATGTCCTCCCAGATAAAAACAGTTGTGCAGCTTTCCCGTCACCATATTCAAATATTTTGCCGCATACGCCTGTCCCGGGACGGGAGACTGGAACGCCATGTTAAAATCCTCTTTCCAGCCCACGATAGTTTCGTCCGTTCCACGATAGGCGATATACATGGTGCCGTCTTCCAAAAAAAACGTTATCGCAGAAAACTGGGTTTCCCATTCCGTCTCCACAATATTGATATAGCAATTCATTTTCAGCGTCTTAAAACGAGAGCTGTGCACCATTGCCTCAAAAAGCGCCCTGTTATTTTTTTCAAACCGCTCATCCGCGTACAATTTCTCATAATCCTTATGCGCCATCAGCTCCTGTATGGTAACTGACCTTTTATTTTCTGTCACAAGCGGCACCATACCGTCAAATTTCAGGTAGCAGAACTGGCAGAGCGCCAGACTGTCCACATCATTCATCGGCTTTTCCAGAAAGGAATACTCCCCATATTTTTTTACATATTCAATTATGGTATCCGCCATGCCGCCACCGCCTTTCCTCTATGTATACTATTAGCACGCCCCAATGCAGAAAACAAGACATTGCCTGAATATTTCATTGATTATTTACGGAATTTATGATAATTTTATGAATAGAAATGCATTTATATACGGGAGGTCCGTCACATGTCAAAAACCAGTTCCATACCAAAAGCACAAAGAAAAACGGGCATTTTAAAAAAGCTGCTGCTTACCATTATTCCCAGCTTCTTTGTCTCTTTTTCCATCCTTCTGATTGTAAACTTCGTAAACAGCAGGCAGACTATGACAGATTCTGCCGTGCGCACGCTCAGGCAGGAATCCCTTGCCGCAATGCAGGAAATTACCATAAGCATGGTGACTTCCACAAGCTCCTCCTCCATCGGCGAAGCCTATGAAGAAATCTTTAACCATCCCAGCTCGCTCTGGTCCATCTATACCAAAATTGAACGGCTTTCCGTGATGGACTGCGGCTATGCTTTTTTAGTCAATACCGAAACCGGTCAGATTCTGGCGCACGACGAAAATAATATTAAAAATACCAGCATTTACGATACCGATGCCAATTCCTATCTGGGACAGATTGCCCAGATGCTGCGCACCATTCCCAAAAGCGGAGACTTGCCGGTAAACAAGCTTCGCGACGGCTCTGCAAGCTATTATGTTATCACGCAGCCTTTCTCCGGTATGCCGTGGGCAATGGTTGCCTGCCTTCCCGAGTCCTATGTGACGGACGACCTGATTGCCATCAATATCCGTATGATACTGATTATCGCAGCGCTTCTTTTTACCGTCACGATTCTAGTCAGCGTCATTATCAGCCGCATCCTTGCGCCCGTCAAAAGGCTGACCGGCACGCTTACCACCATTGCAGACGGCGACTTTTCCGTCAATATTTCCGCTTCCGGCAATGATGAAATTGCCGTTATGAGCAGCGCATTGGAAGATTTTATCGTTGTCATGCGGGAGGTTATCACAGATATCCGCACGGTCTCCGACCAGCTAAGCGAGCATTCCGCTTTTGCCAAAACAGTTTCCGAAGCCTTATCGGATACTTCCGAGACACAGGCAGAATCCATGGGCGATATGCAGGTAACCTTAGACCAGGTTGCCGACGCCATTCAAGAGCTGGCACAGCACGCTTCCACCCTGGCGGCAGTAGTAGACAGTACCAATCAGGACGGCATCGCCGCCGATGAAAAAATGCAGCAGACCGTCATTGTCGCCGCAAAAGGCAGGGAGGATATGGAGCAGACATCGGCAGCCATGGCGGTCATCGTATCCGCCATGCAGAACCTAAAGGAAGCCGTCGGCATGGTCGGCGCTTCCACAGAACAGATTAATTCTATTGTACAGCTTATCAGTGAAATTGCAGAGCAGACGAACCTGCTTTCCTTAAACGCCGCCATAGAAGCCGCCCGTGCCGGAGAAGCAGGAAAGGGCTTTGCCGTTGTAGCGGACGAAATCCGAAAGCTTGCTGACATCAGTTCTTCCTCCGCAACACAGATTGCACATATTATTGATGAAGTAAATCATCAAGTAGAAGACATGACAGAGCGCACCAATGAAAGCGTCACGTACATAGAGGACAACTCCTCCCGCATTGCCGCTTCCCGCGAGATTTTTGACTGTATTTATCAGGATGTTTCCGAAACCGGCGGCGTACTTAAGCATATTGTAGAGCAGATACACCATGTAGACGACGTTGCGGCAAACATTGCCGCCCTGTCGCAGGAACAGTCTGCCAGTGCGGAGGAAATCCTTGCCTCCACCCGCGTGCTTGCAGAAACCTCCCTGCAGATTTCAAACGAAAGCAAAACGATGGCAAAAAGCACCGAAACCGTATCGGAGGCTTCCTTCACACTTGCAGAACACATGAGACGTTTTAAGATTTAATACCATTTCTTTACCAGTAACGATGGGGGCAGCGGTTCTTTTTTACCGCTGCCCGCAATTCTACATAACAGCCGCAGGCAAGACAAGTTCCGGCTGTTTCTTTCTCACCGGAAAGCTTTTCGCAGCTTCTGCACACAGACAGCCTTTTTTCATACAAGGCCTCCTCTGCCTTCGTATCCTTATCCATCATCACAAGCAGCTTCTCAATCTTGTCTTTATACATCTGCCCTCCTGCATCCGAAAGCAGACATTTTTTACACAATGGACTGGCCATAATATGCATTCTCTCCATGTTTTCTAAAATAATGCCTGTCCTGAAGCTCCTGCGGTGCAGGCTTCACATCGGCGCGCAGCCACTCCGTCCTTGCCGCCATCTTTGCCACTTCCTCTAAAATCACGGCAAGCTGTACTGCTTCCTCCGCATTTTTTCCCCATACAAAAGGACCATGATTTTTGCACAAAACCGCCGGAACTGCATTGACATCCAGATTTCCCGTGTTAAATTCCTCCGCGATCAAAAGCCCCGTGTTGGCTTCATAGGCATCTTCAATTTCCGCCTGTGTCAGTGTTCTCAGACAGGGAATTTCCCCATAAAAATAATCCGCATGAGTCGTACCATAGCAGGGGATTGAGCGCCCTGCCTGCGCCCAGCTTGTCGCCCACGGAGAATGTGTGTGCACAATACCGCCGATTTCAGGAAACGCCTTGTACAGCTCTAAATGAGTCGGCGTATCAGAAGACGGCTTATAATGCCCCTCCACCCGCTCTCCTGCAAGGTTCATCACCACCATGTCTTCTGCCCGAAGCGCATCATACAAAACCCCGCTGGGCTTAATGACAAAAAGCCCTCTCTCCCTGTCAATGGCGCTCACATTGCCCCACGTAAACGTGACAAGCCCGTGCCGCGGCAGCTCCATATTGGCTTCATATACCTTTTTCTTTAATTCTTCTAACATATACCCTCTTTTCCGAGCCGTTGTCCTGACGGCCCTATCATTCATTTATACTTCCGAAAGGCTTTCTATTGCCGCCTTTTCTATTGCCAGCCCTTTTGTGTAACGCTCCATAAACGCTTCGAAGCCTGCGACGTCAGAAGGCTTTGGCTTTACGGTAACACTTTCTGTATCTGCAAATACACGTCGGGAAAGATACTCTGCAAGCGTTTCTCCTTCCTCCCTATGCAGCATGTAGGAAGCCAGCAGCGCAATCCCCCATGCACCTCCCTCGCCAGCCGTCTCCATCACAGATACCGGTGCATTCATGGCGGCAGCCGTCACTCTCTGTCCCACACCAGGCGTTTTGTAAAGCCCGCCGTGCCCCAACAGCCTGTCAATTTTGACGTTCTCTTTTTTTAGCAAAATATCCATGCCCGTTTTTAACGCGCCCAGAGGAGTGAAAAGGTGCACCCGCATAAAATTGGCAAGCGTAAATCTTGCCTTTGGCGTCCTGACAAAAAGCGCTCTTCCCTCATCAAAGCCCGTAACCGGCTCCCCCGAGACATAGTTGTACGCCAAAAGCCCGCCGCAGTCCGCTTCTCCCTCCAGCGCCTTTTTGTATAGCGTGCCATACAGCTCGTCTTTCCCTGCCTGACAGCCAAAGCTGTCCAAGCATTCCGCAAACAGATTTACCCACGCATTCAAATCCGAAGTACAGTTATTACAATGCACCATCGCCACCGGTTCACCGGAGGGCGTCGTCACCAAATCAATTTCTTCATAAGCCTTCGTCAGTTCCTTTTCCAGTACCACCATGGCAAACACGGAAGTACCGGCCGAGATATTGCCGGTCCGCTTTGCAACACTGTTGGTCGCCACCATACCGGTTCCGGCGTCTCCCTCAGGCGGACAGAACAAAATCCCTGCCTCCAGATTGCCGTCCGCATCCAAAAGCCTTGCCCCCTCCTCCGTCAATTTGCCCGCCGCCTCTCCCGCGGTAAGCACCGACGGCAGAATGTCTCTCAGCCGCCACGGTGCTTCTGACAGCGCATCAAACTGCGCCATCATGCGTTCCTGATAGCTGCCTGTCTTTGTATCAATGGGAAACATGCCGGATGCCTCGCCGACGCCCAGCACCTTTCTGCCTGTCAGCTTCCAGTGCACATAACCGGCAAGGGTAGTCAGGCAGGCAATCTTTGGTATATGGGACTCCTTGTTCAAAATAGCCTGATAAAGATGGGCGATGCTCCACCTCTGGGGAATCGGATAACCAAAAAGCGTCGTCAGCCGTTCTGCCGCTTCCGCCGTCATGGTATTTCTCCATGTCCTGAACGGAACAAGCAGCTCCCCGTCTTTGTCAAACACCATATAGCCGTGCATCATGGCGGAAAATCCCATGGCGCCTGTTTTCCGCAGGATAACGCCATATCTGGTATGTACCTCCTGCGCCAGTTTTTTATAGCAGTCCCGCAGTCCCCTCCAGATATCATCCAACGTATATGTCCAAATGCCGTTCTCCAGCCTGTTTTCCCACTCATGGCTGCCCGCGGCAAGCGGTACATTATCCTCACCGACTAACACCGCTTTGATGCGGGTAGAACCCAGTTCAATGCCAAGTGCAGTCCTCCCCTCTTCAATTTGTTTCTTTCTCCGTTCGTCCATACGCCTTTCCTCTCCAATCGCCAGCCGCCGCACATAAAGAAGCTGTTTTCCTTATTCCCATTATATTTGCCGCCGCACATTCTTTCAACTATATTTTTCACTTCTTTTTGGCATATGCTTCCCGCTTCTGGCAATACTAAGCGCATGAAACATAACAATCATTTCTGCAAAATCAATATCATACTGTTTCTGTTTTTTGCCGCATCCCTCGCCGGTTTTTTATGGGAAGTACTGCTGTTTCTCATAAAAGACGGCGCATTCTGCAACCGCGGTTTCTTCTACGGTCCATGGCTTCCCGTCTACGGGGCAGGCGCCGTCCTGATTTTCGTACTGCTCTACACGCAAAGAAAGCATCCCCTTCTCTGTTTCTTTTATTCTGCCTGCATAGGCGCTGTTGTAGAATTGTTTACAGGCTGGCTCCTTGATACTTTTTTTGACAAACGCTACTGGGACTACACGGGGCAGTTTCTCAATATCAACGGCTATATCTGCCTGTATTCCGTTTTGGGATTTGCACTTGCCGGCGCTTTTTTCACCTGCCTTGCCGCTCCCTTTTTATTAAAATACTGGGAACGCCTGTCCTTGCGCACCCGCCACCGGATACTTGCCGTGCTGCTGATGCTCTTTGTTGTGGACGCCGCGGCAGCGCTCATCTTTCCCAACAGCGGCAGCGGCGTTACCTGCCTTGCTCCATATTCACCCTGTTTAGAAACCTTTGTTTCATCAGCCTTTTTCCAAATCCTTTCCGGGTAAAGCTTCTCCTGCGTATGTCTTGCCAGTCTGCGGCTTCATATATGTCTCCTGAAAATATGCCTTCTCCCTTGCAATCTCCGCCTGCAGTTCTCTCGCGGACATCAGCCTGCAGCCCTCGCCGCGTATGATAATCTGCTCCAAACCGTCCGAGGTCGCCACAATGACATCATACCGCTTTCCGTTTTCATGTGCAAATTTTTCAATATACTGGTCTGCCGTCTCCGCTTCCTGCGTATAAACTATGTGAATATTGTGGTAATCTAAAATTTCCGTGGCATGGCCTTTTACCCTGTATGCATCAAAAACCACAATCAGATGACAGCCTCGCATCGCCTGATAGTCGCACAATATATCCAAAAGCCGGCCTCTGGCGCCGTCAATGTTTATCTTCGCCAGCGTATGCAGCTCTTCCCATGCAAAAACCACGTTGTAACCGTCCACCAGCAGATATTCTTCCTTTTTGGGCGCAGGACGAAAACTTCTTTCCACTGCAGGTATTTTCGCTTTCTCCGGTCTTTTCCCGTACCTTCCCTTCCCTGCTATTTCCTTATCCCGCTTGTTGGCGCGATAAGTCCGTTCCAGTATATTATCAATTTCTTCTGTCAAAAGCACCGTTTCCGTGCGGTTTCTGCTTCCTGTCTGGGATTCTCTCAAATATCCGCCTTCCTCCCATGGCATATCCGGCAAATTTTCCCCATTTTTACATGCAATATCTTCTTCCCTGACCTCTGTGTGGATATACGCCTTCACTTCATACCATGGCACCACAAAGCCGGCGCCGTGGGCACAAAATACCGACCCCGACGGATTTTCTGCATCGCTCTCCGGCTCATATGCACACTGTTTCAGCACCTCCTCCGTGTTATGACAAGGCAGATATCCCTTGAAATGGCAGGAAATCCTGCCCTCACCCCGCGTATAGGCAATAACCTCTTTCTGATAACTGCCAATTGTCGCAACCGGCGCTACCCCTGTCAGAATAGCACGTCCCGCCTCCATGCGGGGCGGTTCCATTTTGCCGCTCAGCCGTTCCATATCCATCATAGCGCGCCCCACCAGCTTTTCCGGCACCTCCAGCACAAAAGCATAATACGGCTCCAGCAGCACAGAATCCGCCTCCATCAGTCCCTGCCTGACCGCCCTGTAAGTCGCTTGTCTGAAATCGCCGCCCTCCGTATGCTTTTTGTGAGCGCGCCCTGCTAAAAGCGTGATTTTCATATCGGTCACAGGCGCACCCGTCAGCACACCCCTGTGCTCCTTCTCCTCCAAATGAGTCAGTATCAGCCGCTGCCAGTTTCTTGCCAGAATATCTTCGCTGCAGGCTGTAGCAAACTGCAAACCGCTGCCTGCTTCTGCCGGCTCCAGTTTTAGCAGCACTTCCGCATAATGACGCAGCGGCTCAAAATGTCCTGCTCCAATTACGGCTCCTGCTATGGTTTCTTTGTATACCACATGTCCTTGTCCAAATTCCGCCAAAATGCCAAACCGCTCCCGAATCAGCCGCTGCAAAATCTCAAGCTGTACCTCGCCCATAACACAGAGCCGAATCTCCTGCAGCGCTTCCTCCCATATGATTTGCAGCTTCGGCTCCTCTTCCTCCAGCATACGCAGCTTGGGCAGCACAGCCGCTGCTGCTTCCTCCTGCGGCAGAATAACGCGGTATTGCAGAACCGGTTCCAGTACGGTGAGCTCTGCCGCCCCCTCTGCTCCTAGTCCCTCCCCGGGAAAGGTCCTGCTAAGGCCCGTAACGGCACATATACTGCCAGCCGGCGCTTCGCCTGTCGTCTCGTATTTATCACCGGAATAAATCCGAATCTGGTTTACCTTTTCTTCCCATTTCGCTTCACCGCCGCCCTCCGCTGTCATCATACCTGTCTGCGCTTTTCCTGTCAGGGTATCCTTAACCTTCAGGCTCCCGCCCGTTATCTTCACATAGGTAAGGCGGTTTCCCTTTTCGTCCCGCGCAATTTTGAATACCCGCGCCCCAAACAGGGCAGGATACCGGATTTCTTGCGTATAATCGGATAATCCCCGTAACAACTGCTCCACGCCCTTTCCCCAAAGCGCCGAGCCAAAAAAGCAGGGAAACAGCTTTCTCTCCCAAATCAGCCGCCTGATTTCCCCTTTTTCCACAGTCCCTGTTTCCAAAAAAGACTCTAACACCGTCTCCTCACACACAGCAATGTTTTCCCAAAAGGTCTCTTCTTTTTCCTCCAAAAACGCCACACAGCTCCCATGAAGCCTTGTCTGCAATTCACAAAGAAGCGCCGTCTCATTCGCCTCTGCCATATCCATTTTATTGACAAAAAGAAAAACAGGTACCTTATAGTGCGAAAGCAGCCGCCACAAAGTCTCCGTGTGGCTCTGCACACCGTCTGCACCGTTCACCACCAGCACCGCATAGTCCAATACCTGTAGAGTACGCTCCATTTCCGCCGAAAAATCCACATGTCCCGGCGTATCCAGCAAGACAAATTCTGTGTCCGCATATGTAAATACCGCCTGCTTTGAAAAAATCGTAATGCCGCGCTCTTTCTCCATGGCATCCGTATCCAGAAAGGCGTCTCCCTTATCCACACGCCCCTTTTCCCGAATTGCGCCGCTCTCATAGAGCATAGCTTCCGATAAAGTTGTCTTTCCGGCATCCACATGCGCCAGTATCCCAATAACCGCTCTCTTCATTTTGACACCCAATGTCCGCTTTTCCCATTTCCTTATTATAGCTTTTTACAGTATAAATTGCACGACACAATCTCTACATAACCACATTATAATCCACATCTTATTCATGTTCAATAAGGGTAACGAAACAAAAGCAGGCAGTATTTAGCTCTGCCTGCTTTCATAATATTGCCTGATGATTTTTCTGTACTTGGGACTTATGGTAATTTCTTTTCCATCACACATAATGATTTTTTCATAAGAAAATTCCTTGATATAAACCGGATTAACCAAAAACGATTTGTGAATCCTGAGAAACTTTTCATGATATTGATTCAATTCCTCTTCCACCTCATCGAGCTTTCGATAAAAAGAATACTTTTTGTTTTCACAAAACACCAAAACTTCTCTTTTGTCGCTCTCAAAGTAAAAGATCTCCCGCAAAAATATTCTATATTCTTTTTTTCTGCTGGAAAACTGTATCATTCCCCTTCTGCTGCCAGCCAGCGCAATGGCACGCATAACGGCCTCTTCCAGATTCTCCTTCACAACCGGTTTGTCTATGTAGGCAAATGGCTGTACATTGATAATTTCTTTCCAATACTGCTCATCGCGTGTAATAAAAATCAATAAGGTATTGATATCTGTTACCCTGATTCTTTTCGCTGTCTCCACGCCGTTAATACCCTGCAGCCCTACCTCCATCAGAATGATATCCATGCGCTTATTCTGCTCAATTTCAAGCAACAGCGCTTCGCCGCTCTGAAAGCATAATATTTCGGCGTTCATACACGCTTTCCCTATCATATCCTGCAGAATCGCCTTTTGCGTCTGCAGGTCCTTTTCTGCCTCATCGCAGATTCCTATCCTTATCATATGTGCCCCTAATTATACTGTATTCCCATGCCCTGTCCTGTCAAATAACAGACACGTTTTGTAAAGATAATAATTCGTTTATTATTTTACACGGATACCGTTTCCCATTCAATACCCTTTTATGAATATTATGACAATTTCCCCAAATCAAACCGTCGCTTACCTTTTTTAGCATACAAAATCTTCTGCAAAATAACAATATCTTACTTTTCCAAATTCCTTTCATTTGCAGCAGCACAGCCGTCCAGAATTGACTGCATAATTTTTATGCGGCGCTTGCTCATTGGGGGCAAATGAAGCAAGCAGTTCTATAGGGCGGATGCCCGACATGAAAGAAATTGCCGGCAGTAAGCTTTCCATGTAAGCAAAAATGCGTATTCAGGCAATTTATGAATGGTATGGCCGAGCTGTTGCTTTCATTTCATTGTAAAGGGATGGATGATTTTGGAATTTAATGGACAATTTATCAATCCGCACGCATAATAGTGTCAAAAAACCAAGGAGAATGTTTATTTATGAATACCTTAGACTCTTACATCACAGAATATATTGACTATTGCAGATACCGCAAACGTCTGGATTTCAAGACCTTAAAAGCATATCAAATAGATTTGATGCAGTACAAATGCTTCTGCCCGGCTTCGCCTGACTGCTTTTCTAAAAATACTTTGGACACCTTCATTACAGACCTTTTTGTCAACACTTTACGCCCAAAAAGAAGCCTCCGCTTCCGGATACCAGCTTCGCTGTCACATAAGGGACATTGCCGTGATTGAATTGCTTTTTGCCACCGGAATGAGGATATCCGAGTTGTGCTCGCTAAAGCCCTCCGACATAGACCTTGCAAACAATACCGTTCTTATTTATGGAAAAGGCGCCAAGGAACGAATCCTGCAGATTGGCAATCAGGAAGTGCTGTCCGCATTACTTTTATACCAGAACATCTTTGCGGAAGACATTGCCGCCTGCGGGTACTTCTTTGTCAACAGGCTCCGACACAAGCTTTCCGACCAATCCGTCCGCTTTATGATAAACCGCTATGCAAAACTTGCCGGCATCAGCCAGCACATCACCCCGCATATGTTCCGCCATTCCTTCGCCACACTCCTGTTAGAGCAGGACGTCGATATCCGCTACATACAACGAATGCTGGGACACAGCTCTATCAGCACAACCGAAATATATACACATGTGTCAAACACAAAGCAGAAGGATATTCTTATGCATAGGCATCCTAGGAATTTGATGGAGGTGAATGGAGGATAATTCCTAAAATGCTATTATGGGATACTTATTGTATATTCTTTTCACTAACAAGTTTATATTCTTTTTTATTAAATTCACCAAGAACATATTTGTAAAGTTAGTAGTTAAGATTCGGTGTCTTAGACACTGAATCTCAATTTATTCTCTTTTATAGCACCGAATCCAATCAATTTTGAACAAAATATCACAACTTTATTTGATATTTTTCCTCAAATTCTTTCACGGTTTGCTCATAAGAAAGACCTGGTACTACCCCCTGAGTATCTAATTTCCTGTCATAATAAGTACTCATATTTCTTTCCTGTTCCCATATTGGCACATTAACATATCCCCCAACACCGTCCATAGGAACAAAAAATGTTTCTTCACTCACTTGTGTTTCCCTCCTTGCCTTTCTACTGGCTTCAAAATTATAACACAAATTGCAAAAATTATCAAGCCCTTAACAATTAAACGTACTAAACTAATTTTAATATTGTAATACATGTGTTACGACTGAATAAATAAAAGACAGAAATGTTATGCACTGTCGTCTGTCACTTATTAAATATGCTGACAAATTCGGGGTTGCAAAAGCCACTGTTAAATACAAAACCACCAAACAATACATTCGCCACAAAGCGGCTCTACGACAACTCCGTCAATCCCTGTGCAACCTATTCGGAAGACCTACCACCCCCGGCATACTCCGTAGGAGATTAAGCCGATTACTGATATGCACAAGCGAAATCCTGATGCATGAACGGTTGTTTTCTGAACAAAACTCATGCAGCGCGGTTATTCCCATTCCATTTCTGGATTGTACCGTTTTCTGAAAAGCAGGGCATTATGACTTTACACCCGCCTAACCCCAAATATGTCCCCCAAGCCTATGAACAGATGGGCTATCCCTGACAGCGTTTACAGGCGGACGCGAACTTCTTCCCTCTGCCTGTACCGAAAACAGCGCTTATTCCTCTTCCCTGTTTATGGAACATCTTGTAAAAGCCTTCCCCTGCCTCATCAAGTGTATCCGAATGTACAGCAGCGCCAAGGTCGCCAACCGCTTCACCACACGCAGGGATAGGCGCCCTCTTCCGGCTGCACCTGCAGCAATATGGCATCCGGTACAAGGTAATCCCCCCATACACCAAGGTATGACGACAAAATGGAGTGCAGTTACGGGAATGGCAACGAGAGGTTCTATGCCATCCATATCTTCTATTCCTTTGAAAACTTTGCAAAACAGCTTAAATTATGCAACCGCAGGGATTACAACAGCTTCACCATGCGTCCCCTTAGGTGAAAAACGCCCATCCGAATATTAAGAGATTATATACAGTCTGTGCACATATATCCGGCAAACCTAGATTCACAACTAAAGGTACCAAATTATTTTTACCCAAATTTGTGATATTATTTATTTAAAAATATTTATTCTTCCAACATTCTTCAAAATTCGCCAAGAACATGTCGATTTGACTTATTAACGTCATCGGCGACTCATCGATACACTTTCTGAATGCCTCACAAATAATATTTCTACTATACATACGCTTTGTTTCTTGTTGCAGCTGTCTAATATACTCTTTTCCGCACTCCACCAAATAACCGTACATATACTTATACACCACCTCATCATTCAAAAAATCATATATTCGTCGTTTGAACACACGTTCCTGTCGATTAAATGGACTTTCATAGTTTTCTATATCTTCCATTTTATTGCTACGCTTTCTTTCAACACTAAATGCCTCCAGCGCCATTGCTAACACCCCTGAATTCTTTTCGCAATGCGGAATTAAATTTTTATACACTTCTTTCCACTGTTTTAATTGCACATACCCCTGCCCATCTCCTGCAAATTCTTCCTGTAAGCTCTGAATGGCACTAACAACAAGGTCTATCCGTACTTTTGCTATCCCATTATCAAACTCTCGCTTTGCATTCGCAGCTTTTATCTCATCCGCCAAGGAGCTTACATATTCCATCGGTGTCAAACCTAAAACTAATATTGCTAACATATCTGACACTGTTTCCGACATAAGGGAATGAAACATTTTCAAAACATCTGGCAGCATATAGAATTCAAATGTTCTTAAAAAATCGGTAAGCTCTCCTACCAACCTATCATAGAACAAAAAATTATCATGCGCCTCTTGTGTCAAGTTCTGCGACTCCTTCTTCATTCGTTCTATATAATTCTGATATACGTTTTTTAAACCGCAACAATATTCAGTACATATTCTATTTCCGAAATCAATTTCTGCCGCTCGATAAACTTTTTGAATTCGCTCCAATGATTTCTGCGAATAATAATTAAGACTTTGTTCCCCTGCTGTCAAAGCCTCCCGTGCATCATACTCCAATATCACTTTTAAAAAATCTTCGTTTTTAAATGCTAACGTTTCTGCATATACATTCGTTGCAACCCTTCCTATTTTCCCCACCAATACTGGTTCAACATATTTTGTGATTTCCAAACATAAAACGCGGTAACTGCACTTCAAAATTGCAGTATGTCTGTCGCTTCGCTTGCGGATGGTATCTCCTATCAGATGCCCAACCTCATGTGCCAAAATTATCGACAAATTTTTAGGAAAATACAAATATCGCTCAGGTACAGTAATCAGCATCAGTCTTTCATTTTCACTTGGTTGTTCAAACAATTGCTTTACAAAAATAGCCTTAAACATTCCCGGGCTAAAAATATAACTATGTGTATTCTCTTCCGAACTCACCTCACTGAAATGAGCCGACAACATGAAAACAAAAATCGAATAATAGGCTCTCAATTTAGCCGGCGCATAATGCACTGTTACATTAAAATCTCTTATTTGGAAGAATTGAATATCCGTTCGAAGAGTCCCATGCAACACCATACTTATCTTATGTATAAAATCATACAAATTATCATTTTCAGCCAATTCTTCCATTTCTTTAGCTATTTTTTTATTCAAAATACTGATTAAAGTCTTCATCGGATAATACAAAGATAAGAAATCATATTTTTTCGTTGGTGCTGCTTCCAATGCCGTTAGCGATTGCAATAACTGATAAATACCATGAAACGCCGTAATCAATTTTTCATGACTTGGATTTCTTCCTTTTCTTTCCCTTAAACTTCGATTAAGACCTTCCATCTCACTCTTCATTTTTTGACAAAGTTCTGCTCTATAACATTTTTCTTGCAATTGACCGTTTTGTCTGCAAATGACATTGTCTTTTAACGTATCAAGTTCACCTTGCCTTTTTTCATCCCTCGTATTTAAAACAAGATGAGTAGAATAGAATGTATACTGGGCAACATTTCCTTTATAGTCTAACAATCCTCCTGCTCCAAATTGTTTAATCAGATTGCCCAACGGAACCATTCTGGCTATCAACCTAAAGTCATTATCACCTAAAATATCATATATTTTGTAATCCGGCTCCTCCTCATCTGTTCTGTCTTCATA
>ERZ778515.906-NODE-906-length-23743-cov-6.072484_pt1 | contig 23743 bp, 16 predicted proteins | sample MGYA00510343_ERZ778515 | MGnify/ENA primary metagenome ERZ778515 (study PRJEB29527, sample SAMN07138965) | mouse gut metagenome | material: feces | host: mouse | place: China:Nanjing | collected 2016-01-25 ...
TGATGAGGAGCTTTTCGGTATAAAATACCCAAAATACCGTTTTTTCAAGGTCAAAAACTCGGGAAAAAGAGGCTCATCTGTCTGTTTCCCGATTCTCGGCAGACGAACCGTTCCGGCATAAGAAACCGGTTCAGCGAAGCGCGGAAGCCGACAAAGCCGCCTCCGATTTCTGTTCCACTACAGCCCGGAGCAACACCACGTCCTGCACGGGACGGTCGTTTGTATCCGTCTCCGCTTTCTGAATTTCCTTTACAACCTTCAAACCATCCAGTACCTCGCCAAACACGGTATACTCCCCGTCCAGATGAGGCGTTCCGCCCCGCTGCTGATAGTCCAGATACATGTCGCGCGTCATGATCTCAACGTCTTCGCCATAACGCTCCTGCTGAGCGGCCCGCACCGTCTTCAACGCCGTCTCCGTGAGCGACTTCCCCCATACGATATAAAACTGCGAACCGCTACTGCGCCGCTCGGGATTCACGTCGTCCCCCTCACGGGCCATCGCCAGCGCTCCCCGCCAGTGATACAAATCGGGCAGACGAATCTCGGCCGGTATCTCATAACCCGGTCCGCCTTCGCCCAACACTTTCCCGGCCGGCGCCTGCCGGGAATCGGGGTCGCCTCCCTGAATCATAAAATTACGTATCACGCGATGAAACAATGTCCCGTCGTAAAAACCACGTTCGGCCAGCCGAAGAAAATTATCCCGATGCAACGGCGTCTCATCAAAAAGCGCCACCCGGATCACGCCCGCCGTCGTCTCCAAACGCACCAACGAGCGCCCCTCTTTCCGTTTCCCCGAAACAAGTCCCACAAGCCCCAGCAAAAGGCCCAGCAAAAACAGTCTTTTCATAGCGTCATCATGTAGAATTCCGCCGACAAAGATAGGCATTTTATCCGTTTTTACCCCACTTCAACGAAACTTTTTAAAAGCGCTCATTATCAAAATGCTATAAAGCAGGGAATGTTATTAACAGGGTGTTGAAAAATTTATTTGTGGTTTATGGTGGGGAAATGTGGGGAAATTATTATCTTTGAAGCCTGAATATAATTAAAGAGGTAAAGCACCATGCGTTTCACCGGTAATATCGACGCCAAGACCGATTCCAAAGGACGGGTTTTCCTGCCGGCCGCCTTCCGCAAAATATTGCAGGCGAACGGCGACGAAGGGCTGATTCTGCGGCGCGACGTATTCCAGGCCTGCCTGGTGCTCTACCCCGTAAGCGTATGGAACCGGCAGGTAGACGCCATCACCGCACGCACTTCGCCGTTCGACCGCCGAGGGCGCGACATTCTGCGCCGGTTCGTAGCCGAGGCCGAAGCGGTGGCACTGGACGGCAACGGCCGCTTCCTGATACCGAAACGCTACCTGCGTCTGGCAAACATCGTAAACGACGTACGCTTTATCGGCGTAGACGACACCATCGAGATATGGGCCAAAGACGCCGCCGACCACTTGCTGGAACAGGAAGACGAATGGAGTGCCAGCCTGGAACAACTGATGAGCGAATAACCGATGAAAGAAACCGTATACCATATTCCCGTATTGCTGAACGCCACCGTTGACGGGCTTGACATCCAACCGGACGGGACGTACGCCGACATGACATTCGGAGGCGGCGGGCATAGCCGGGAAATACTGAGCCGGCTGGGACCGAACGGCAAACTGTACAGCTTCGACCAGGATGAAGATGCCGAACGCAACATCATGGACGACCCGCGTTTCACGTTTGTCCGAAGCAACTTCCGCTATCTGAAAAACTGGATGCGCTACCACGGCGTGGAACAGTTAGACGGAATCCTGGCCGATCTGGGCGTATCGAGCCATCATTTCGACGCGCAAGACCGGGGATTCTCTTTCCGTTTCGAAGGAAAACTGGACATGAGAATGAACCGCAGAGCCGAGCTGACAGCCGAGCAGGTGCTGAACACCTACGACGAAGAGAAGCTCGCCACACTGTTCCGCATGTACGGTGAACTGAAAAACAGTCGCAAACTGGCAGCCGTCATCGTACAGCGCCGCAACAAAACTCCCATCCTCACCATCGAGGACTTTCTGGAGGTTATAAAGCCGCTGTTCGGACGCGACCGGGAAAAGAAAGAGCTGGCCAAGGTGTTTCAGGCCCTGCGCATTGAAGTAAACCGGGAGATGGAAGCCTTGCGCGAAATGCTGCAGGCCGCCACCGAACTGATCCGACCGGGCGGAAGACTGGCCGTACTGACGTATCATTCACTGGAAGACCGCCTCGTAAAGAACGTCATAAAAACCGGTAATTTCGAGGGCGAAGTCAAACAGGACTTCTTCGGGCGCATACAGGCTCCGTTCCGGGCGGTAAACAACAAGGTGATCGTCCCGGACGCCACCGAACAGGAACAAAACCCGAGGAGCCGGAGCGCCAAGCTACGCATAGCCGAGAGAATGGAATAAAACGAACCAAGACGCACTCATAAGCCAACATCATGAAAGAACCCAAAATCACCTCAGAGGAAATAATCGAGGAAGAGGAGATGGAGCAGCTCACCGACGACGTTGCAGCAGCGACCGAAGACCACCGACAAACGGAGGCAGCGGAAGAGCAGCAACCCTCCACGGCCCTTTCCCCCCTTTCGCAGTTTACCCGCAACGAAGACGCCGAACAAAGCGCCAATCTTTCGCTGCGTGAGATTCTGGGTGGTGACATCCTGACGGCACGATGGCTGAGACGACAGATCGGGCTTATCATCATGTGCGTGTTTTTCATCATTATCTACATCACCAACCGTTACTCGTCCGAACAGGAGATGATCGACATCCGAACTCTCAAAAACGAGTTGCAGGAGATGAAATATTATGCACTGACACGCTCCGGCGAGCTGACTGTGAAGACCCGGCAGAGCAACATCGAAGAACAACTCAGAGCAAACGGAGACAGCACCCTGAGAATGCCTAAAGAGCCTCCTTTCATCATCAAAATACAAGTTGAAGAATGAATTTTGACAGTAAAAAGATAATGCCGCGCTATTTTTTCGTTATCATTATATTAAGTCTGGCCGGACTTTATATTTTGGGTAACGCGGCCTATCTGATGTTTGCACGAAGCGAATATTGGGAAACAGTAAGCAAATTGTTCGTACGTGAGAACATACCGTTGCCTGCCAACCGAGGGAACATACTGTCGGCTGACGGACAGATTATGGCCAGCTCGCTACCGGAATACAAGATCTACATGGATTTTGTGGCTTACGACCGCGATTCCGCCCGACGTGCCAAGGCACAGGAATGGAGAGACAGCGCCTATCACACCGATCTCGACAGTATCGCCGAAGGGTTGCATCGGATCATTCCCGGCAAAACCGTCAAAGAATTCAAAGCCCACCTGGAAAAAGGCCGCAAGAAGAAGAGCCGCTACTGGCGCATCTACCCGGGCCGCATTTCCTATATTCAGTATATGGAATGCAGAAAGCTACCTCTGTTTCGCGAGAAGCCCAACAAAGGCGGGTTTTATGCCGAAGAATTCAACTTGCGTAAAAAGCCGTTCGGCTCACTGGCTTCGCGCACCCTGGGCGCCCTGTACGCCAGCAAGGACTCCGCCCGCTTCGGACTGGAGTTATCGTTCGATTCCATTCTGCGCGGACGTCCCGGCGTCTCGCACCGTGCGCGGGTACGTAACAAATGGATCACACAAGCCGACATCAATCCGGTGGACGGCAACGACATCGAGACTACCATTGATGTCTCCATGCAGGACGCCGCAGAAAAAGCACTGGTGCGCAAGCTGAAGGAAATAAACGGCAATATGGGTGTGGCCATTCTGATGGAAGTAGCAACCGGCGACGTGAAAGCCATCGTCAATATGGGCCGCGACGACGACGGACAATACATAGAGAAACAGAATTATGCCATCGGCACCCGCATGGAACCCGGCTCCACCTTCAAAACCGCTTCGATCATGGTGGCGTTGGAAGACGGCAAGATCACGCGAAACGATTTTGTGGAAACCGGAAACGGCCAATGGCCGATGCACGGACGAGTGATGAAAGACCACAACTGGCGACGGGGCGGTTACGGGCGTATCAGCGTGCCGGAAGTGCTGATGTACTCTTCTAATATAGGAGTAAGCCGCATCATCGACGAAAATTATCATTCGGACCCGGGGAAATTCGTCGAAGGCCTGTACCGTGAAGGCGTGGGCATCCCGCTGAATCTGCCCCTAGTGGGATTCATGGAACCGAGTGTACGACACCCTAAAAACAACAAGGACAACTGGTCGAAAACTTCTTTGCCCTGGATGAGCATCGGCTACGAGACCTTGCTCACCCCCATCAGCACGCTGACTTTCTACAATGCCATCGCCAACAACGGAAAGATGGTGAAGCCGCGCTTTGTTCGTGCCGAACGCAAGAACGGCGAGGTGGTGCGCGAATTTCCGGTAGAAGTAATCAAAGAAAGTATCTGTTCGCCCCAAACACTGAAAGACATCCAAGACATACTGGAAATGGTTGTCAGCAAAGGGCTGGGCCGGCAAGCCGGTTGCAAACTATTCAAGGTGTCGGGAAAGACCGGCACAGCCCAAGTTTCGCAAGGCAAGGGCGGATACCACTCGGGCGTTGTGAACTATCTGGTGAGTTTTTGCGGTTATTTCCCGTCGGACGCTCCTAAATACAGTTGCATTGTCGCCATACAGAAAAGCGGTTTGCCAGCTACGGGCGGCGGACAATGCGGCCCCGTATTCAGTGAGATTGCCCAAAGCGTAATGACAAAGGGCGTATTCCGTCCGGTCACCGAGGCAGCCGACTCCAATTCGGTATTCGTACCGGAAATACTCAACGGCTACTTGAACGACACCCGCAATTTGCTGGAGCAGCTCAACATCCCGTTACAAGCCGATACGAATCTTCCCGCCGACTCCCTCGATAGCGTATGGGGACATATCGGAACCACAGGAGGGACGGTTTCTTTCGTTTCCGACCGGACACCGGAGAACCAGGTGCCCGACGTAAAGGGCCTAGGAGCACGAGATGCCGTTTTCCTGCTGGAAAGCAGGGGGCTGAAAGTAAGACTGCACGGATCGGGCAAGGTGAAATCTCAAAATATCCCTCCGCATTCGGCCCTAAAAAAGGGGCAGACCATCCGTCTCGAACTGACCCAATAAAACCATATATAAAATAGGTATATATCATGAAACTGGAAGAACTGATTCAAACCATACGCCCGATACGGATTGAGGGAACCCCTTCCGTCGAAATTACCGACGTAAATATCGATTCCCGGCAAATACGGTCGGGGCACTTGTTCATTGCCGTAAGAGGCACACAAACCGACGGTCATGCTTACATTGCCAAAGCCATAGAACAAGGAGCCGCCGCCATTCTCTGCGAAACGCTTCCTCAAGACCTGGTCCCCGGCGTGTGCTACATTCAAATCACCGATACCGAAGCGGCGACAGGCCTTGTAGCTACCAGATTCTACGGAGACCCCACCTCCAAACTTCAGCTCATAGGTGTGACGGGAACCAACGGGAAAACCACCGTAGCCACCTTGCTGTACAAGATGTTCCGCAAATTCGGCTATAAATGCGGATTATGTTCTACCGTATGCAATTACATCGACGGGAAAGCCCTTCCCACCGAACATACGACCCCTGATCCCATTACTCTGAACCGATTGTTGGGGCGCATGGCCGACGAAGGGTGCAAGTATGCCTTTATGGAAGTAAGTTCGCACGCCATCGCCCAGAAACGGATAGCGGGCCTGCGCTTTGCCGGAGGCATTTTCACGAACCTGACCCGGGATCATCTGGACTACCACAAGACATTTGCCAATTACCGCGACGCCAAAAAAGCCTTCTTCGATCAACTGCCGAAAGGCGCTTTCGCCCTAACCAATGCCGATGATAAGAACGGTATGGTCATGGTGCAGAACACACAGGCCGACGTTCGAACCTATTCCCTGCGCTCTCCGGCCGACTACAAGGCAAAGATACTGGAAGAGAGTTTCGAAGGTATGTTCCTGGACATCGACCGCCACGAAATCGGCGTACAGTTTATCGGACGATTCAACGTGTCCAATCTACTGGCCGTTTACGGCGCCGCCATCATGCTGGGTAAATCCGCCGAGGATGTACTGATTGTACTGAGCACCCTGACACCGGTAAACGGACGTTTCGAAACCATCCGTTCCGCAACGGGAGTGACGGCTATCATCGACTACGCACACACACCCGATGCGCTGGTGAACGTACTGACCACCATCAACGAAATTCTGCGCGGTAAAGGGCAGGCTATCACGGTGTGCGGTGCCGGTGGAAACCGCGACAAAGGCAAACGTCCGCTGATGGCGCAAGAAGCGGTAAACCACAGCGACAAAGTCATCATCACGAGCGACAACCCGCGTTTTGAAGAGCCGCAAGCCATTATCAACGACATGCTGGCCGGATTGGATAAGGAACAGCTGAAAAAGGCCGTGGCCATCACAGACCGGAAAGAGGCCATCCGCACAGCCTGCCTGCTGGCCCAGGCCGGCGATGTCATCCTCGTGGCCGGGAAAGGTCACGAAAACTATCAGGACATACAAGGAGTGAAGCACCCCTTCGACGACCATGAAGTGATTAAAGAATTTTTTGAACTGAGATAATCCTCGCTTATGCTATACTATTTTTTCAGGTATCTGGAGCAATTCGACATCCCAGGATCACACATGTGGATGTACATCTCTTTCCGGGCCTTGCTGACACTGGTGCTTTCCCTCATCATCTCGGCATGGTTTGGCGAATACTTCATCAAATGGATGAAACGCCACAATGCCAGCGAAGCCCAACGGGACGTATCAATAGATCCGTACGGGGTAGAGAAGAAAGGCGTGCCCACTATGGGAGGCATTATTATCATCGTGTCCATCATCGTACCCTGTCTCCTGTTCGGCCGTCTGCGCAATATCTATATGTTGCTGATGCTCTTCACCACATTATGGCTGGGGATACTGGGTTTTCTGGATGATTACATCAAGTTGAGAATCAACAAAGACGGGCTCCGCCCGCTATACAAACTCATCGGACAGGCCGCACTCGGCCTGATTGTCGGACTGACGCTCTGGTATAGCCCGGACGCCGTGATCTGCGAAAACACAACGGTGGAACGCACGGGGAATGAAGTAGTAGTGCACAACAGCGAAAAAACAAAGTCGACCACAACCACGATTCCGTTCGTCAAAAACAACAACTTGAACTATACGGAGCTCATGAGTTTCTGCGGCACCTACAAACATGCTGCCGGATGGATTCTATTTGTCATTATGACCACGCTGGTGGTTGTGGCCGTATCCAACGGATCCAACCTAAACGACGGCATGGACGGCATGGCTGCCGGAAATTCCGCCATCATCGGCGTAGCACTGGGCATCCTGGCTTATGTGTCCAGCCACATAGCATACGCTCGCTATCTGAACATCATGTATATACCGGAATCCCAAGAACTTGTCATCTTTACTTGCGCTTTTGTCGGTGCGTTGGTGGGCTTCCTCTGGTACAACGCCTATCCGGCCCAGGTGTTTATGGGCGACACCGGCAGTCTGACCATCGGAGGCATCATCGCCGTCACTGCCATTATCATTCACAAGGAACTGCTCATCCCGCTGCTTTGTTTTGTATTCCTGATGGAAAGCGTCAGCGTATTGCTTCAAGTCCATTACGCCAGATGGGGAAACAAACGGAATCGGAAATTGCGCGTATTCAAACGCGCACCGATACACGATACTTTCCGTGTCAAACCGGGTCAGTTGGGGCCCGACGTAAAAGTATTGTTGAATTACCCCAAAGGTTGCTGGCTCGAATCGAAAATCACCGTCCGTTTCTGGATAGTCACCATCATCATGGCAGCTTTAACGATTATAACACTGAAGATCAGATAAACAAAAGAAACTTATAGAATAAGGTATGAAGAAAAAGATTGTGATACTGGGCGCAGCCGAAAGCGGTGTGGGAGCCGCCGTACTGGCTTTAAAGAAAGGATTCGACGTGTTCGTATCCGACGGAGGAAACATCAAGCCCCGGTATAAAGAAATGCTGGACAAATACGGTATTGCCTGGGAAGAGGGAAAGCATACGGAAGCCCTGCTCCTCAATGCCGACGAGGTGATAAAAAGTCCGGGCATCCCCAACGACGCCCCTATCGTAAGAGCCATACGGGAAAAAAACATCCCCGTCATCTCCGAAATCGAATTTGCCGGTCGATACACCCATGCCAAGATGATCTGCATTACAGGTAGTAATGGAAAGACCACCACTACCTCGCTGATTTATCATATATTAAAGAAGGCCGGTTACAATGTCGGACTGGCCGGAAACATAGGTCAAAGCCTGGCTTTGCAGGTGGCGGAGAAGAACTACGACTATTATGTGATCGAACTCAGCAGTTTTCAACTGGACAACATGTATCAGTTCAGGGCCAACATCGCCGTATTGCTCAACATCACCCCGGATCACCTGGACCGCTACGAAAATAATATGCAGAAATACACGGACGCCAAAATGCGCATCCTGCAAAACCAGACCGGTGAAGATGCTTTCGTGTATTGGGCCGATGATCCCGTCATTCGGGAAGAGCTTCACAAATACGGCATAAAAGCCCGCCAGTGTCCGTTCTCCATTCTGAAGAAGGAAGGCATGATCGGTTACATCTCCGACGGACATTATGTCATCGAATCGCCCACACCGTTCAATATGGAGCAGGAGGAACTTTCGCTCAGCGGCAAGCATAATCTGTACAATTCGCTGGCAGCAGGCATTACGGCCGACCTGACAGGTATCACCAACGAGACCATCCGCGAAAGCCTGAGTGATTTCGAAGGCGTGGAACACCGCTTGGAAAAAGTAGCCCGCGTGCATGGCGTGCAATACATCAACGACTCCAAGGCTACCAACGTTGATGCTTGCTGGTACGCCCTGGAGAGCATGACCACGCCGACCATACTTATATTGGGCGGCAAGGACAAGGGCAACGACTACAGCGCTATTGCCGAACTGGTGAAGAAGAAATGCACCGGACTGGTGTATCTGGGTGCCGATAACGGCAAACTGCACCGGTTCTTCGACGGTTTCGGGATTCCGGTGGCCGATACCCACAGCATGGAGGAATGCGTGAAGGCATGCTACGAAATGGCCCGCCCCGGCGATACCGTGCTGCTAAGCCCGTGTTGCGCCAGTTTCGACCTGTTCAAGAACATGGAAGACCGTGGCGAACAGTTCAAAACCTTAGTACGCGCATTATAGATCCATCTTTTAACGTTTCAACCGCCATGACATTATCAGTAAAATCACTCACCAAGCGCCAGATCTTTGAAGGGGATATGGTTATATGGATGGTACTTTTCTTCCTGTGTATCATTTCCATTACCGAGGTGTACAGCGCCTCCAGCAATATGAGTTACAAGACCGGCTATTTCTGGAAGCCCGTTCTCCAACATGCCGGCTACATCTTCATCGGCGTGCTTACCGCCTTGTTTATTCATAAGATACACTGTCGGTACTTCAAGCTGATTCCCGTGCTGTTCATTCCCGTATCCATCATCATGCTCACCGTAGCCATGTTTACGGAACGAGTAAACGGGGCCAGCCGGTGGCTGGGCTACGGCGGCATCTCGTTCCAGCCGTCCGAGATCGCCAAGGGGGCTCTCATCGCCGCCACAGCCTTGATATTGTCCAGCATGCGCGACGAAAAAGGCGCCCAGAAGCAAGCTTTCAAACTGATTATGACCATCACCATCGTTATCTGCGGTCTCATCGTTCCCGAGAACTTCTCCACGGCGGGCATTACCTTTCTTGTCATTCTGTTCATGATGTTCGTGGGACGCATCCCCTGGAAGCAACTGGGCACCCTGCTGGGACTGCTGGCCATTGCCGGTGCCACGGCCTATTCGGTGGCCCGCTATACTCCCGACGAGACCATTCAGAACCTGAGCAAACTGCCGGCCCTGCACCGCCTGCCTACGTGGGTGAACCGCGTACGCAACCATACGGAAGAAGCCAGCGACCCGCAGAAATACGACACGCAGATCAATCCGCAGGTGACACATTCCCGCATCGCCATCGCCACCTGCAACATTGTAGGACGCGGACCGGGGAACTCCGTCGAAAGAGACTTCCTGCCACAGGCTTTTTCCGACTTCATTTACGCCATTATCTTTGAAGAACTGGGACTGCCCGGCGGTGCCCTCGTGCTGTTTCTTTACATCGTACTGCTCTTCCGGGCCGCCCGGATCGCAGGCCGGTGCGAAAGGAACTTCCCGGCTTTTCTGGTCATGGGACTGGCCCTGATACTGGTCACACAGGCTTTGGTCAACATGGCCGTGGCCGTCGGCGTATTCCCCATCACCGGGCAGCCCCTTCCGCTGATAAGCAAAGGAGGCACGTCGACCATCATCAACTGTGCCTATATCGGCGTGATGCTCAGCGTAAGCCGGTCGGCGAAAAAGAAACCGGAACAGAAACTCATCGAGGCCCAGGAAGCATAATCCGACAGACGGAGGCGCCAAACACCGGCGGCGGGCGGGGAAAGGAGCCGGCACCTGCACCGGAAATACACACCGAACCGTGTTTCGTACACATCAAGGCGTGATCCGAACAAACCGAAGCACGGTTTGCAAAAAACAGGCAACGATATGAAAATTCTCTGCGCTGCACGCCCTGTTTCCGACAGGCAGACGGCATTTTTCCTCGCCGGAAGACCGAACAATAGCAGTCAAAGAGAAGATAGAATAAAAAGCATACAAAACAGCGATAATAAAGTAATTATTCGTACTTTTGCTAGATAAAGCGAGGCATTTTATGGGAAAAGAACTAAGAGTTATCATCAGCGGAGGAGGAACGGGAGGACATATCTTCCCGGCCATATCCATTGCAAACGCCATCAAGGCCGAGCATCCCGAAGCGCGCATCCTTTTCGTAGGAGCCGAGGGGCGTATGGAAATGCAACGTGTACCGGCGGCAGGCTACCCCATCAAAGGACTGCCCATCTGCGGGTTCGACCGAAAACACATCTGGAAGAACATAGCCGTACTGTGGAAAATCTTCCGAAGCCGGCAAATGGCCCGGAAGATCATTCTCGACTTCAAGCCCATGGTGGCCGTAGGCGTAGGAGGATATGCCAGCGGTCCCACCCTGAACATGGCCGGAAGCATGGGCATACCGACGCTGATACAGGAACAGAATTCGTATGCCGGCGTTACCAACAAACTGCTGGCCAAAAAGGCCGACAAGATATGCGTAGCGTATGAAGGCATGGAACGTTTCTTCCCGAAAGAGAAGATCATCCTGACGGGCAATCCCGTGCGTCAGGGGTTGCTGAACCCTTCGCTCACACAGCCCGAAGCCGTGAAAGCCTTCGGGTTGAATCCCAATCTTAAAACCATTCTTTTGATAGGCGGAAGTCTGGGAGCACGCACGCTCAACGACAGCGTGCTGGAACAGCTGGATCTGATCCGGGACTCCGACGTACAGTTTATCTGGCAGACAGGCGGATATTACTTTAAACAGATACAGGAACGGCTGCCCCCGCAACGCAAGCCGGCCAACCTCTTCATCACGGATTTCATCGGGCGCATGGACGAGGCATACAAGGCCGCCGACCTGGTCATCTCCAGAGCCGGCGCCGGCAGTATCTCCGAGCTGTGCCTGTTGGGCAAACCTGCCATCCTGGTGCCTTCGCCCAACGTGGCAGAAGACCATCAAACCAAGAACGCACTGGCACTGGTGGAGAAAAAAGCAGCCCTGTACGTGAAAGACGATGAAGCCAAAGGCCGGCTCATCCGCATCGCCGTCAACACAGTGATGCAACCGGAACTGCTGAACCGGCTCAGCCGCAACATCGCCACACTGGCCTTCACCCGCTCGGCGGAAAACATCGCCGCCGAGGTTTACAAACTGGCGGAAGCCTATCGACAAAACCAATAAGCAACGTATGGAAACAACACAGATCAAAGCCGTATATTTCATAGGCATAGGCGGCATAGGCATGAGTGCCATCGCCCGTTATTTTCTGCACAAAGGCATCGTCGTGGGAGGCTACGACAGAACTCCCTGCGCACTGACCGAAAGACTACAGGCAGAAGGGGCCGCCATCCATTACGAGGAAGACGTCACACAAATTCCCCCGGCCTGCCTCGACAAAGCCGGTTGCCTGGTGGTTTACACACCGGCCATACCGGACACGCACCGGGAGCTGGTGTTTTTCCGCACACAAGGGTTCGAAATAGAAAAGCGGGCGCAAGTGCTCGGCACCCTGACACGCGCGCTCAAGGGCTTGTGTGTGGCCGGCACACATGGCAAGACGACCACTTCGGCCATGACGGCCCACCTGCTGCATCAGAGCCGCACGGATTGCAACGCTTTCCTGGGGGGCATCACAAAAAACTACGGCACTAACTACATTCTTTCTCCGAAAAGCGAATACGTAGTGATAGAAGCCGATGAGTTTGACCGCTCTTTCCATTGGCTGACGCCGTATGCCAGCGTCATCACCTCCACGGATGCCGACCATCTGGACATCTACGGCTCCAAAGAGGCCTATCTGGAGAGCTTCCGAAAATACACCTCGCTCATACAGCCGGGCGGCTATCTGATACTGCACGAAGGGCTGGAGATGCAGCCCGACCTGCAAGCGGGTGTCACGCTGTATTCCTACGGACGGAACAGCGGCGACTTTCATGCCGAGAATATACGTATCGGCAACGGAGAAATCCGGTTTGATCTGGTATCGCCGTTCGAAAACATCAAGGACATTCAGCTGGGGGTTCCCGTAAGCATCAATATCGACAACGGCATCGCCGCCATCGCTCTGGCGCAGATTGCCGGAGCCGGTTCCGAAGAGATCCGTCGGGCCATGAAGACATTCGGAGGAGTGGACCGTCGGTTCGACTTCCATGTCAAGAACGACCGCACGGTCTATCTGAGCGACTATGCCCATCATCCGGCAGAAATCCGGCAGAGCCTGCTCTCCTTGCGCGAACTTTATGAAGATAAAAAAATAACCGTCATCTTCCAGCCGCACCTGTATACCCGCACCCGCGACTTTTACAAAGAATTCGCAGAAAGCCTTTCGCTGGCCGACGAAGTGATACTGACCGATATATACCCCGCTCGCGAAGAGCCGATACCGGGCGTGACATCGGAACTCATCTACAACGAACTGGCCGACGGTGTCGGCAAACGATTATGCCGGAAAGAAGACGTCCTACCCCTGGTCAAAGAAAACCGGTTCGACGTCCTGATCACTCTGGGTGCCGGTGACATTGAAAATTATGCCTCACAAATCACTGATATATTGAAAGAAAGATAGATGAAGACGTTTCTCAAGATAGTTGTTTTACTGGGACTGGCCGTTTACTTCATAATGGCCATCACTCTGCTTAACAGCCCTAAAGAGGGAGCCGTATGCCAAGGGGTGGATACGGTTGTGGACGACAGTCTGCAAACCGGATTCATCCGTTCGAACGAGGTGCGGGAAATACTGACAAAAGCCAAGATGTTTCCCGAAGGATGCCTGCTGGATGACATTGACCTGAAGAAGCTGGAAGAGACACTGCTCAAAAGCCCGTACATCGATCGGGCGTTGTGCTACAAAACAGCCGACGACCGGATCTGTATCCGCGTAAATCCGTTGTCACCGGTGCTTCACGTGATGAACGCAGAAGGAGAGGACTACTATCTCGACAGCAAGGGGAAGGTCATGCCACGCAACGGTTATCAGGCGGATCTGGTCGTTGTCACGGGCCATGTATCGAAAGAATTTGCCCGCAAGAATCTGACGGCCTTGGGGCGCTTTATCCAGCGTGACGCATTCTGGAATAAGCAAATACAGCAAATCAATGTGCTGAAGAACGGAGAGATCGAACTGACGCCCCGCATCGGAAACCATACGATCCTGCTGGGCCGGGCTTCTTCTTTTCGGGAAAAACTTGCACGCATGAGAACCTTCTATACGGAGGGACTGGACAAAGCAGGATGGAACAAATACGCCGTCATTGATTTAAGATACGACAACCAAATCGTCTGTACGCGAAGAAAATAATAACTAGAAGCGACCACCGGCAGGACAAGACAGCCACCACCGCCGGCGCTAAGATAAGAACCATAAAAGGAGATAGCCATGACAGCAGAAAAAGATTTAATTGTAGCAATTGAGCTGGGTTCATCAGCCATCCGGGGCATCATCGGAAGAAAAAAAACAGACGGCAGCATCGAAGTTCTGAATATAGAAGAGGAATTTACCAAAGATTGCGTACGGAAAGGGGTGATCTACAACATCGATAAAACCATTCAAAGCCTGAACAACATTATAAACAAGCTACAGGATAAACAAGGCGTATATATAAATAAGGTGTATGTAGGTATCGGAGGCCAGTCGCTACGGACGGTGAAAAACAGTGTATCCAGGCAACTCGACACTAAAGTAATCCTATCCAACGAGTTGGTGGACAGCCTGATGGACACGAACTTGAACGCTTCGTATTCGGAAGCCGAAATCTTGGATGTGGTTCCACAGGAATATCGCGTCGGCAACGGATTTACCACCGAACCGGTGGGCATCCTGAGCGACCAGATTGAAGGGCGCTTCATGAATGTGGTGGCCAGAAGCTTGCTGAAAGATAACATTCAGAAATGTGTGCGGGGCACAGGACGCGAAGTGGCCGAGTACTTCATCTCATCATTGGCTTTGGCTGAAAATCTGCTCACAGACACGGAAAAACGCTCGGGATGCGCGCTGGTCGACTTCGGAGCGGATACGACAACGGTGGCTATCTTCAAGAACAACTTGCTACGGCATCTCGCCGTCATCCCGCTGGGAGGCAATAACATCACACACGACATTGCCAATAAACAGATTGAGGACGAAGAAGCCGAAGCACTGAAAATAAAATACGGATCGGCATTTGCCGAGAATCCCGAAACCGACAATGTGCGTAAGATACCCGTCAGCAACGACCGGACATTGGACGGCAATGAGTTCCAGGACATCGTGGAAGCCCGCATGGAAGAAATCATTGCCAACGTATGGGAACAAATCAGCAGCAGCAAATACAGCGACAAACTAATGGCGGGTATCATTATCACGGGAGGAGCAGCCAACATAAAGAACCTGGAAAAAGCCTTCTCACACCGCACGCTGTTCGACAAACTGAAATGCGGACGCCTCATTCCATGCAGCACCCGTCCGGGAAGCGCCGAAGAGAAACGAATCAAGGAAGGAACACTGAACACCCTGATCTCCCTGCTGACGAAAGGAAATCAAAGCTGCATCGGCGAAGATCCGGCCGCACAGGAAGAAGAGGACAAGGAAAACGATAAGACCGAACTGATCCACCCGACCGACCGACCGGCGAACCGTATCAACGCCGGCAGCGAACAGGGAAAAGACACTCCGGCAGGACCGGGCATTCTTCACGAAAGCTCAACCGATGTGGCAGCGGAAAACAATGAGGAGACCTCTCAAAAACCGGAAAAAACCAAGAGCAAGAACAGCCTGTCCCAATGGTGGAAGAAGTTAAAAGACTTCTCGAAAGATATGGTAGAAGAATAAGTGAAAATAACAACTCCGTTCATATAAACAAGAAAGACTATGCAAGAAGAAAACAACGCTATTCAGTTCAATCTGAAAGCAAACAACTCAAGCATCATTAAAGTGATCGGCGTAGGCGGAGGAGGTGGCAATGCCGTAAATCACATGTATCGGGAAGGCATTCACGATGTGACCTACGTGCTTTGCAACACGGACAGTAAGGCGCTGAGCGACTCCCCCGTACCCACCCGTCTTCAGCTGGGCGAAGGACTGGGTGCCGGCAATCGCCCCGAAAAAGCGCGTCAGGCGGCTCTGGAAAGCCTGGACGATATAAAACTCATGCTGAACGACGGCACACGAATGGTGTTCATCACCGCCGGTATGGGAGGGGGAACCGGAACCGGAGCGGCACCTATCATCGCCCAATGTGCCAAAGACATGGATATACTGACGGTAGGTATCGTCACCATTCCTTTCCGTTTCGAAGGCAACATGAAAATAGATCAGGCGCTGGACGGCGTAGAGGAGATCTCAAAACACGTGGATGCCCTGCTGGTCATCAACAATGAACGGTTGCGCGAGATCTACCCGGAGCTGACGGTCATCAACGCTTTTGCCAAAGCAGACGACACCTTGACTGTGGCCGCCAAAAGCATTGCCGAGATTATCACCATGCACGGGATCATCAACCTGGACTTCCAGGACGTAACCACCATTCTGAAAGACGGCGGGGTAGCCATCATGAGTACCGGCTACGGAGAAGGTGAGAACCGTGTGACAAAAGCCATCGAAGAAGCATTAAACTCTCCGCTGCTCAACAACAACGACATCTTCAATTCTAAGAAAGTTTTGCTCAATATCCACTTCAGCAGCGAACAGGAAAGCGACCAGCTGACTATGGAGGAGATGAACGAAGTGCATGATTTCATGAGCAAATTCCGCAAGGATGTAGAAACCAAATGGGGATTGGCACAGGACGCCTCACTGGGCAAGAAGGTAAAGATTACCGTATTGGCCTCAGGATTCGGGTTAAGGGACATCCCCGGTATGGAACAGATTTCAACACTGCGCACGCGCATGGACGAAGAGAAAATGGCCGAGGAAGAAGAACGCGAAGAACTGCGCCGGGCACGCCGAGGCACATTCTACAAGGATCTGGACCACAACCATATCAACAAACGTCATCATAACATCTACATCTTCGGCAGTGACGATCTGGACAACGACGACATCATCTCTATGGTGGAAACCACACCGACCTACGAACGGAGCAAGGATGTACTGAAAAAAATCAAAAACAAATCGGCCAGCGAAGAAGAGACTTACGAAGCAACGGAACCCTCCCATACGGGAGGCCAACCCGAACAGACAACCATAAAATTTTAATGACAAGGAGAAATCAATATGGCACTATTTGAGCAAATCAGCAAAGACATCATCGCCGCCATGAAGGCTAAAGACAAAGTTCGCCTAGAGGCATTGCGTAACGTGAAGAAATACTTCCTGGAAGCTAAAACCGCTCCCGGGGCCAACGACGAGCTTACCGATGACAACGCACTGAAAATCTTAGCCAAGCTCGCCAAGCAGGGTAAAGATACGGCCGCACTGTATGTGGAACAAGGCAGACAAGACCTGGCAGACGAAGAGTTGGCACAGGTGAACGTATTCGAGGATTATCTGCCTCGGCCACTCACCGAGGCCGAACTGGCAACAGCCCTAAAAGACATTATCGCCGCAGTGGGAGCTACAGGGCCCAAAGACATGGGCAAGGTCATGGGAGCAGCTACCAAGCAACTGGCCGGAAAGGCGGAAGGGCGAGCCATCAGCGCGATGGTGAAGCAATTGCTGGGATAACGAGCGACAAACGTCTCTTGCACCGCAAAGCACAACGCAAGGTAATGCCTGCCATGCTCTCTTGGCGTTGTTCGCATATCAAAAGACAGAAGAAAAAAACCGGGAATGCCCCACAAGGCATTCCCGGTTTTTCATATACCGACCCTCCGGCCGGCACTCCGTCATTTATTTCAGAAGAACCTTACATCCGTCTACGATATACACCCCTTTGTCAGGTGTATCGACTTTATAACCGCGCATGTTGTAAATCCCCTTACCACCTCTTACCGACGCCTTTGCGCTTTTGACGCCGGTGAGCAAAGGGTTTTCCGCCAACTCATACGCTCCTTTCGTAATCTGCTCGATGGTAAGAGGTACATATACCATACTGTAGCCGTTGCCTGTGGCCGGTCCGTCTTCCAGGAAGAAACCGATACGATTGTCCATCTGAAGAGTAAAGGCCGAATAAGCCGAATACTGGTCGGTTACCTGCAAGCCCTTGGTCCAGTTGGCCGCCAAGGCAGATACATCGCCATACATGCTTTCCGGTACTTCCTTATAATAGAAACCCACATCCGTACGACCGTTTCCGAACGGTACAGACTGTATAAGCAGTTTTACTTTCTCCCGATCGCTCTTGCGGATGGCATCAAGCATCATGATCTCGCCATTTGTGGAATTGCCCACGGCGATTCCGTTATTGTTTCCGTTGGAAGTGACGGCATTCTGCCAGGAACCTTCTCCCGTCTTGGGATTCGTATACGTATAGATATTAAATATACGACCGTAAGTACGGCTGCTTAGGATCACGCTTCCGTCGGGCATTTCTTCGCATTTCGGCTCATCCCCTCCCGGAGCCGGCAGGGCCGTATTGCCCCCTAACGGTTTCCATGTCTTACCGAAATCATCGGAATAAATCACACGGTTGCCATTGGGACGCGCACAGAGCGCCGCATAGATACGGTAATAATCTCCCACTTTCACGTAACGACTTTGATAAAGACGTCCCGAACCGATGAAAAGTGCCTGAATCGGGTCGGGCGTACCGTCGCCGTTTACATCGCCCTCATCAAACAAGCCGTACACCTGCTGCGTCAATTCGTCCGTCTTTTTGTTAAAGGTGCTCCATTCCCATTCGCCGGTTTTCTCGTTCAACTTAGCCGTAAAACGCGCCATCTTGTTCGGATTGTTACGTGTAGTGGAGCCACTGCCGTAAAAGGCATTACCGCACACACACATCATCAGCAGTTCGTTGCGCTCACGATCGGCACACAAGGCGGCATCCCCGAATCCGCAATCCACCGCTCCACCGACACCCGTTCCGTCGGCAATGATCTTACCTTCACTCCATGTGTGTCCGTTGTCTTTGCTCACCCTGCAATAAATATCCACCTCACCGAAACCTATGTCTCCGCCACACGGACGATGATCGTTCAAGGCGATGATATCACCGTTTTTCGCTGTGGCTATAGCCGGAATACGATACGGATGGTTTGTCGGGCTGGGCGAATAGAACAGATATTGAGCCTCGTTATCGGGATCCACCTCAAAAGCATTCACAATCTCCAAGGCTTCCTCCGAAACCGTGAAGGCCACGCTGGACGCCGTTTGGCCGTTCATGGTAATTCCATTGGCAATAAAACCGCGATAGGCCTGTCCCTGTTCCAATTTCACGGAAGATCCGATAGGCAGATAATAAGTCTGTGCTTCCGTGGATACGGCACTGACACGACTTGTAGTGCCGGTCCCGTCAATGGTAAAGGTCAGTTCACCGGCCAGATAATTGTTCGTAGGATAAGGATTCACTCCCGCAATGAGTGTGGTCAGCCGCATACCGGGCGTCACGCTTTCGAAGTCCCACCAGCTGCCGGCATCTCCGGCATTGTAAAGTTTCAGGTCCATCCCCTGCCCGCCGTAGGAATTCAAACTCATGTTGGTATTGGCACGAGGTGTAATGGCATAGGTGGCACCTTTTTCCACAATTTTCCACAAACCGGCACCGGAGGCTGCAACCAATCGGGCCGGGGTGCCGTCGGTCGTCGCACTCACATGCAAAGCCAGTGATTCACCGGCAGCCTTATTATACAATTTGAAGCCGGCGGTCGCACTGCCCACCAGGCACCACAATTGTTCCTCTTCCGTCAAGTCGAGTGTCACATCCTTAGCCGCACGTCCCTCGTTACCGCCATTTCCGGCCAAAGCCAGTCCGGCCGCATATCCGCTGTTGCGGTTCCATTTGATGCGTATCCACTTCTCACCGTACGTCTCGCTGAACACATTCAGACTGAACCGTGCGGTAATCGTTTTGCTTTCCGTAATAACCGAGGCATCCACACTCTCCAGTTTCGTGTCACCGTCGTAGAAGCCTTCAAACTTGTACGCCGAATTATAACTTACCAACTGCAGGGCACCTTCCGTTCCGTCCGTCATCAGGAACGTATGATTGCTGGTCTTGTCGCCCAGCATGAAGCTGGCCTTGGCATAAGCCGGTGCCTCTACCGTCAGGAAGCGCACATCGCTACCGCAATTTTCAAAGCCGTAATCGCTGGAGAACGTCGCGTCGTAATATCCCGCCCGTGTAGCCTGGTCGAACGTTCCGTTGTTCTTGGTCACCAGATACGTGGAAGACCCCGTCACACCTTTCAGCGTCACACAACCTTCATTCACCACGCCGCCGGTACCGACAGTTCCCAGAGTGGCATCCACCGTCCAGCCGTAAGCCGTACCGCTCAATGCTTTCCATGCAAAATAACGGCCTGTAGACAGATTGACAAAATCCAGTTTGTCGGTGCCGTTTGCCACACACTGCCAGATATAAGCCTCATCACCGGCCTGTTTGACCGTGCCGAAACCAACGGAACCGTTGTTGTCATAAAAATATTTGTTCCCTGCTTTGTGCTTGTTGTAGAAGTAATAATATCCACCCACTTCGGGCACACCGCCTTTAATCAGGGTCACGGTATACGTAGTACCGGAAAGTTCGAACCGTTTCACCATATAGCCGGACGGCAAAAGCGCTGCAAAGGATGCCGCCGTCACTTCCTCCTCACCGGAAAGGAGCAACCGCTCATCCGTGCCGATCGCTTCGCCCGCCTCGCTGACAAAACGTACCGTGAACTCATTCAGACTCACCTCGCGGATACTGTATTTGCAGCCGGTATCGGACGTATTCGTACCGCTTCCCCAGTTATACACTTTATAGCCAAGAGAGGAATTGTTCGTCTGATTAAACTCAACCGTACCGCTTGTGATAATAAAATATCCCACAGCATCCGCCGCCTTGAGGGTCCAGCCAGCGGCAGGAGATGCCGTCTGTGTCTTCAAAGCCGTATTGTTGCCGCTGGCCGGCGAAACGAACGTACCGTCGGCGCAATTCACGATATTCAACGTACCGTCGGCACGACGGACAAACTTCCAGTAGGAAGCCGTCGTGGCAGTCGTATTACCGGTCATATCGGCTCCGGCTCCGTTCGACGTTGCGTAACGGTTCTCCCGCAACGGTGTACTCAAAGAGTAATAATAACTCTGCGATGCATCGCTGATTTTGGGTTGCGACAGTTCCGCACCCGCACAAGACGCCTTGAACGCCTGAAGGGCCGCTTCAAGTTCACCGATCTGACGCGCACGTTCTTCTGCCGGCAAGTTGTCGGACAAGGTTGCCTCCACCGCAGCCACCGCCGCATCCAGTTCAGCTGCCACATTTTCGGCATAATAACCGGGCTTTTCGCTCACCACACTCCGCCGGTAAGCCTTCACCTCAGCGATCTTGGCTGCCACGCTTTCCGCCTCTGCATTCATACACTGATTCGGCGAATAGATAAGACCGTCAACGGCGTTCCGACCTTCCGTATCGGTGAACACACAAGTAAACATCCATTTATCCAACCGGTAAGCAGCGTTAATGTAGGGAAGTTTCAAGAACACCTTGTTCCATCCTTGCCGTAGCGTAACAGCTATCGGCTCGCGTCCCGGGAAGTTCTCGTTCTTCAATGTCACTTCCTTGCTGCTGATGGACACACCCGTATTCGCATAAGCCGGGGCAGCCACCTCCGCGCCATTGATCCATATCTTCGACCCCATCAGGTCCCAGTCACCAGCCGCAGGCGCCGGATCCTGTTCCGACCGGCTGTAGTTCTGAAACTCTATCAGGGCACCTACCGTCTGTTCTACCGGCGAATACACATACGTCCAGGCATAGGCCGTAGAGTTATAAGCGGGATTCGCATAATAGGCGTTGATGATACTCTGCCCCCACGTATGACGCAGATAAATGCCTGCACCGGTAGCCATACCGGTACCGTAGGTATCACCTTTATACTGAAAAACATCCGGTAACACACCCTCCGTGTTCATCTGCTCTTCCGGCGGAAAAACAGCGGTCACATTCCCCCCGTTGGGGAACGCATCGGTGATGCGCCACCGTACATTGGTCTGTCTTACATACGGAACAGGCTCCCCCTTAAGCGTATGGGCCTTGTGGAAGAGGAACCGCGTCTCCCAATTCAGGAAATCATCATATTCCTCACCGCTTGCGGGCAGCATCACCCCGCCACCGCCATTCGTACCTCCGTTGGTACAGTTGTCGATGTAGTGCTTGCCGCCCCCCTGCCAGGCTCTGCTGGACGAAGCGATAACAGAAGCATAAAAATTATTCTGGGCTATGATGTCCTCCTGTGTAGCGAGCTTGCGGTCGTTCCAGCAGGAAGAAATCGTACCGGCCACAGTGGCATCGCCTCTCTCCTTATAATATATAGTGCTTTTATATATACCCACCAGGTCGGCGAACACGTCGAAATGATTGAGGTAGTTGTAACGGCAGTCGATATTGGCCTTGCCGGCGACAGCCACTCCGGCCGTGCCCCAAAGTTGCGTCATATCAGCCTCTATGGCACTCACCGCCACCCCGCGCACCGGATTCCACACCGCACATTTACGCCCCAGCGTCTCACGCACATAGCCGACCATCTCGTCCAGATACGCTTTCGTAGTCTGCTCCTCATCGGCACCGATATGGATGTAAGGCGCCCGCGTGAACGTCTGTGCCACCTCGTCCAGAATAGTCTTCAGAGCGGCCTTTCCGGCTTCCGTCTGCATGCCGAATCCCATCGCACGCTGGAAAGCGGCACTGTGACCGGGCATGTCGATCTCGGGAATCACCGTCACACCGCGCTCATAGGCATACTCCTCCACCTCGCGGCATTCCGCCTGTGTATAATAGCTGCCTTCAAAACGGGTCATGTGGCGGCTCTCCGTCAACTGCGGATAAGCCTTCACTTCAAAACGCCAGGCCTGATTTTCCGTCAGATGCCAATGGAACGTATTCACCTTGAAGCGCGACAGCAGATCGATCTGCTTCTTCAATGCCTCCACGGTCACATAGCTACGGCCCACATCATGCGTAAAGCCGCGCAACTTGAAAGCGGGCCAGTCGGTCAGGGTCAACGTTTCCAGACCGGCCATACCTTCATACCCCTCGGCCAACTGCATCAACGTCTGAGCGGCACGGGTCACCCCAATGGGGTCCACATACGTAATATTTATCTGATTGCTGCCGATCGTCAGGGTATAGGCCTCGTTGGCATATCCCGCTAACGCATAATCGTAGGCTCCGGGAATCTGTTCCACCTGTGTGGTGTTCACCGTCAGTGCGGCGCCTCCCGTAACCGTCATACCCCGGCTCGTGAAAAATTGCTTCAGCAAAACATTGTCGCTGGCATCGGCAAGGTTCACTGAACCTGCCAGAGGAAAAACCGCCTCATTCGTAGCCGCGACCGTTTTCGGCACCGGCAACAGATGTTCGATTTTAGCCTCTGCAGAAGAATGGATGCCCAACAAGGCCACCCACAGAAGCTGTTTGGTAAGTTTGTTCATAAAGAGTTAATTTAAATGGTATTAAGTTTAGTTGGGACAAAGATAGAGAAAATAACGAGATGTAAGGCCGCATATTAAAAAATGTTTTCAAAAAACAGTTCCGTCTTTTCCAAAAAGAATCTACTAAATCCTTGCAGATCCTTGCCCATTCATACACATTTGCAGCCCATGCCGAGGCGTCGGCATTTACACCTCCATTACGAGAGCGTCTTTAACGGATTACTCTCAAGTATAGAATATCTTCCATTTTCAGACTGCGGACATAGCACCCTATATTCCGAAGACGAAACAATCCGGCATTATGCGGGCCATAGAGCCCGCCATGCACCATCAACCGGACACAAGGCGTTCCGGCGAAGAAACAGTACGGGCCGGACTATCCAAAACCACCTCCGGTACAAAGGAAGTGTACATCACGTCGGGGTTTGTACAAACCTAGTCATGATGTATACAAACCGAACCCTGATGTGCGGACAACACACCTAGATGTGCAGTTGATGGCCCGGGCGGA
>ERZ778515.908-NODE-908-length-23657-cov-5.352258_pt1 | contig 23657 bp, 26 predicted proteins | sample MGYA00510343_ERZ778515 | MGnify/ENA primary metagenome ERZ778515 (study PRJEB29527, sample SAMN07138965) | mouse gut metagenome | material: feces | host: mouse | place: China:Nanjing | collected 2016-01-25 ...
AGCGCGGTCATGCCGTGGCCAACGGTCTGCCTGTGGTGGCCGTAAACCGTGTGGGATGGGAGCCGGATCCGTCCGGTGCGACAAAAGGTATCCAGTTCTGGGGGAGCAGCTTTGTGGCCGGACCGCAAGGCGAGCTGCTGGCCCGCGCCGCTTGCGACCGTCCCGAGAATCTGGTGGTTGAGGTGGATATGGAGCGCTCGGAGAATGTCCGTCGCTGGTGGCCTTTCCTGCGCGACCGCCGTATAGAGGAATTTGGCGGACTGACACGACGTTTTATCGACTGAAAACGCTCTTTCTTGTCATTTTGCCATTAAATAGCCTCGAATGTATGTCTAAATGTTTTTGATGTGAGCGATTTTATAAAATAAAGTCATTAAAAATTTGTGTAGAAAAGCAAAAAGTTATATCTTTGCATCATGTTTAAGGCATTATGACAGGAAAAAGCTAAAAATGGCGACAAAAATTAAATTTACCAAGATGCACGGGGCGGGCAATGATTATATATATGTCTATACGCCCGACAATCCGATTGCACGCCCGGAGGAGGTATCCGTTCGTTGGAGCCGTTTTCATTTCGGCATAGGAGGGGACGGATTGATTCTCATCGGTCCGTCGGACAGGGCCGATTTCAGTATGCGTATTTTCAATAACGACGGTTCGGAAGCCATGATGTGTGGCAACGGTATACGTTGTGTGGGCAAATACGTATACGACCACCGGCTTACGGACCGGACCGAGATTACGGTAGATACCCTTTCGGGCATCAAGACACTGAAGTTGCACGTAGAGAACGGCAAGGTGACGGCGGCAACGGTGGATATGGGGGAACCGATATGGCAGAACAGGCGTCAGCTGGACACTCCCGACGGCAGTATGAGGGGCGGACGCATAGAACTGGAAGGCCAGGTGTTTGAAGGCACGTATGTGTGTATGGGGAATCCCCATCTGGTGATTTTTGTGCCCGACGTGATGCGGATACCGCTGGAAGAACTCGGACCGAAGCTGGAGCGTCATCCGTTGTTTCCCGAGCGATGCAACATAGAGTTTGCCCAGGTGAAAGAGGATGGAAGCATCCGTATGCGGGTATGGGAGCGCGGGTCGGGAGTGACGCTGGCGTGCGGTACCGGTGCCTGTGCCACGGCTGTGGCTGCCGCGCTGAACGGCAAGGCGGGACGATGCAGCCGTATTGAGATGGACGGCGGAAGCCTTCGGATCGAATGGAACGTACAGGACAACCGCATTTATATGACGGGTCCGGCCGAAACGGTATTCGAGGGCGAGGCGGAATTATAATAAGGATAACACAACACAACTCTAAATAAAATTCTTATGGCATTCGTAAATGAAAATTTTTTGAAGCTGCCGGACAATTACTTATTCTCGGACATCGCCGGAAAAGTGAACGCATTTAAAAAAGAGCATCCCGGAGCAGACCTTGTCAGGCTGGGTATCGGCGATGTGACACAGCCGTTGGCGCCTGCCGTGATCGAGGCTATGCACAGGGCTACCGATGAACTGGCGCGGAAAGAGACGTTCCGAGGCTATGGTCCCGAACACGGTTACGACTTTTTGCGGGAAGCCATCATCACCCATGACTTCGCCCCACGGGGGATCCGGTTGGAAGCTGACGAGGTATTTATTAACGACGGGGCCAAGAGCGATACGGGCAATATCGGCGATATACTGGGACTGGACAACCGTATCGGGGTGACCGACCCTATCTATCCCGTCTACATAGATTCCAATGCCATGTGCGGGCGTGCCGGTGAATTGCGGCAAGGGCGATGGACGAACATCGTGTACATGCCGTGTACACGGGAAAACGGCTTCGTCCCGGAAGTGCCCGACAGCCGGGTGGACATCATTTACCTGTGCTATCCGAACAATCCCACAGGGACGGTAATCGGCAAAGGCGAATTGAAAAAATGGGTGGACTACGCGTTGGATAAAGACGCAATCATCATGTATGATGCGGCCTACGAAGCCTATATCCAGGATCCGTCTCTGCCGCATTCCATCTACGAGATAGAGGGAGCCAAAAAATGCGCCATCGAGTTTCACAGCTACTCCAAAACGGCCGGGTTTACCGGTGTGAGATGCGGATATACGGTGGTGCCGAAGGAACTGACGGCTGCAACCGCCACCGGTGAACGGGTTTCCTTGAATGCGCTGTGGAACCGTCGTCAGTGTACCAAATTCAACGGCGCCAGCTATATCACCCAACGCGGAGCCGAAGCGGTGTATTCCCCGGAGGGCAGGGAGCAGGTTCGCGACGTCATTCGATATTATATGACCAATGCCCGCATCATGCGCGAGGCGCTGTCCTCGTTCGGCCTACAGGTGTTTGGCGGAGAGAATGCTCCGTATATCTGGTTGCAGACGCCCGACGGAAAGCCCAGTTGGACATTCTTTGAGGAGATGCTCCGCGAGGCGCATGTGGTGGGGACACCGGGCGCGGGATTCGGACCCAGCGGCGAAGGATACTTGCGCCTTACCGCTTTTGGCGAACGGGCCGATTGCGAAGAGGCCATGCGGCGCCTGGAGAAATGGCTGAAATGAGCCGTATGATCGAGTATGAAATAAAAACAAACAAATAATTAATAAACAGAAGGAATTATGTCATCCTCATTAAGATTTGAAGTTGTGGGCGAGGCTTTCAAAAAGAAAGCCATAGACGTGCCTACCCCGTCGGAGAGACCGTCGGAATTTTTTGCCAAGTACGTGTTTACGCGTCAGAAGATGTTCAAGTACCTTCCGGCCGAAGTGTATCGGAAGATGTGCGATGTGATGGATAACGGTGCTTCGCTGGATTTGAAAACAGCCGATCTGGTGGCCGCCGGTATGAAGAAATGGGCGATGGAACTCGGTGTGACGCATTGTACGCATTGGTTTCAACCGTTGACCGAAGGTACGGCCGAAAAGCACGATGCTTTTGTGGAGCACGATTGGAAAGGCGGGATGGTGGAAGAGTTTACCGGCAAGCAGTTGATTCAGCAGGAGCCTGACGCTTCTTCGTTCCCCAGCGGCGGTATCCGCTCCACTTTCGAGGCACGCGGTTATTCGGCTTGGGATCCGGCTTCGCCGGTATTCGTGATCGGCGATACGCTGATGATTCCTACCGTTTTCATTTCCTATACGGGAGAAGCGCTGGATTACAAGGCGCCTTTGAAGAAGGCTTTGCATGCCGTGGATAAGGCGGCAACGGATGTATGCCGGTATTTCTATCCCGAAGTAAAGAAAGTAATATCCAATCTGGGATGGGAGCAGGAATATTTTCTGGTAGACGAAGGGCTGTATGCCACGCGTCCCGACCTGTTGATGACGGGGCGTACGCTGATGGGGCATGATTCGGCCAAGAACCAGCAGATGGATGACCATTATTTCGGTTCCATCCCCGGTCGTGTGGCTGCCTTTATGAAAGATCTGGAGATCCAGGCATTGGAACTGGGTATTCCTTGTAAGACGCGCCATAACGAAGTGGCCCCGAACCAGTTCGAATTGGCTCCGATTTTTGAGGAGACAAATCTGGCCATAGACCATAATATGCTCCTCATGTCGCTGATGAAGCGGGTAGCCCGTAAGCACGGGTTCCGCTGTCTGCTGCACGAAAAGCCCTTCGCCGGCATCAACGGCTCGGGCAAGCACAACAACTGGTCTTTGGCTACGGATACGGGCGTGTTGCTGCATGCACCGGGAAAGACACCGCTTGACAATCTTCGTTTTGTGACATTCATCGTGGAGACACTCATGGCTGTGTACCGTCATAACGGTCTGCTGAAAGCATCTATCATGAGTGCTACCAACGCCCACCGTCTGGGCGCGAATGAAGCTCCTCCGGCCATAATATCTTCTTTCCTGGGCAAGCAGTTGAGCGATGTACTGGAACATCTGGAAGATGCTACGGACGACGAACTTATCGACCTGGCCGGCAAACACGGCATGAAGTTGGACATTCCTCAGATACCGGAGCTGATGATTGATAACACGGACCGTAACCGTACGTCACCGTTTGCTTTTACGGGCAACCGCTTTGAGTTCCGGGCAGTAGGTTCGCAGGCCAACTGTGCTGCGGCCATGATCGTGCTGAATGCAGCGGTAGCCGAGGCACTGACTGAATTTAAAGCACGTGTGGACGCTTTGATTGCCGAAGGAACGGATAAGATGAAAGCCATCCTGAAAGTAATTCGGGAAGATATAAAGGTATGCAAGCCGATTCACTTTGACGGAAACGGCTACTCCGAGGAATGGAAGGCTGAGGCAAAGCGGCGCGGTTTGGATACCGAAGCCAGTTGTCCCCTTGTCTTCGACCGTTATTTGGATGAAAGCAGCGTGAAGATGTTCGAGACGACGAATGTGCTTAAGCGTTTCGAAATAGAAGCCCGCAATGAGATCAAGTGGGAGACGTATACGAAGAAGATCCAGATAGAGGCCCGCATCTTCGGGGATATGTGCCTCAATCATATCATTCCGGTCGTTACCCGCTATCAGAGTGCATTGATCGACAATGTGCACAAGGTGCAGGATATATTCCCCGATGCTACGGCGGCCGGGTTGAATGCTGACAATATCGATCTGATTAAGAAAATCTCCGAACATTCCGGTTTCATCACACGGAATGTAGATAAACTGATAGAAGCCCGCAAAGTGGCGAATAAGATCACCGACGAACGCGCGAAGGCTATCGCTTATCACGATACGGTGGCTCCTATGCTGGAAAGTATACGTTATCATATTGATAAGTTGGAACTTATCGTGGATGATGAGATGTGGCCTTTGCCCAAGTACAGGGAACTGCTGTTTATTCGTTGACAGACGATAGCAACAGTCGTACGCTAAATAACGAAAAATCCTTCTGCCGGTTTCTGAACCGACGGAAGGATTTTTCGTTTTGTTTATGTATTAAATACCTGTTAACCTATGAGTTAAAACAAAATAAAGCGCTTGGCTCTTCAGAATCCTTGTGTTACCTTTACCGGTGCATAAAGAAAATATGTATAATTAAATAAGGTATAAGTATGAAGAAACTACTACTGGGAGCAATCTGTTCCCTGATGGCCCTGACAGCCGGCGCCCAACAGACCAAACATGCTTTGGGTGTGCATTTCGGAGGGTCGACATTGGATTTGGAGTATCAATATCATTTTAGTCAACGGAATTTCTTGGACGTGACAGCCGGTGTCTTTGATTTGGGAGACGGTTTTTCCATGCAAGGTGTTTATAATTGGAACATCAGGCAATGGCCGCAATGGACCCCTCGTTTTGCAACTTGGAAATTCTGGGGCGGCTTTGGCGGCGGTATCGGTTTTTATGATGCAGACCATGACGGGATGATCCTGGGCCCGGTGGGAACACTCGGGTTCGGTTTCACGCTGAAGGATATTCCGTTGACTATCGGACTGGACTACCGCCCGATGGTAGCTTTTGTAGTGGGCGATGATTTTGATGTGCTCGACTCCGGTTTTAAGAATATCGGTGTGACACTGACTTATCGCTTTTAATATATGTATGGTGGGAACATCGAGATAAAGCGGATTCTTGACAGTTTGCCGTAGGTGTGAACGGATGGAATATGGGTTACGGCATTTTCTGAGGTTCGTTGGTTCGAACATTCGGAAAATGTCGTATATTTGTTTCCTGTTATGAACAGGAAAGTAATGCTTCGGATAGAGCGGGCGACCTTGCAGTTCGGTGACAGACCTTTGTTGCAGGCTTTCGACTGGCAGTTGAAAGTCGGAGGAATGGAATGTCTGACGGGAGAGTCGGGCTGCGGAAAGACCTCTTTGTTGCGTGCCGTGTTGGGCTTCGTGCCGTTTGTTGCCGGACAGATCAAAGTAGACGGACTGAGGCTTTCGGCCGTTTCCGTCGATGAGATCCGTCGTCGTGTGGCCTATGTGCCTCAGGAATTGTTCTTATCCTGTGAGTGGGTCGGTGAGATGGTACGTATGCTTTTTGAGCTGAAAGCGAATCAGGGAAGGGAGTTTTCCTGCGACCGGTTGCTGGAGATATGGGAGGAGCTTGGACTTCCGGCCGAACTCTATCAATATAAAGTAAGCAAGCTTTCCGGCGGACAGCGGCAGCGTATTTTGCTTTCCATCGGCATTTTATTGAATAAAAAATTGCTGTTGGTCGACGAGCCTACATCGGCTCTTGACGGCGAGAGTGCGCGGCGGGTAGCCGCCTTGTTGCGTAAAACAGCCGATAAGGGAACAACGATTGGAGTGGTATCGCATGACGTGCGCCTGGCGGGAATGTGCGATAGAGTGATATGTTTATCCGACAGAACGACATGGGGATGACTTCTGCTGATATAGAATTTGTTTATTTGGCCTTCGGACTGCTGTTGATGGCCGTACCGTTGTTTTATTTGTGGCGCTTGCGCACGGGATTGCTGGCGGCCACGGTGATAGCGACGTTGCGTATGTGCGTGCAGTTGCTGCTTACCGGAATCTATTTACGCTATCTTTTTCTCTGGGATTGTCCGTGGGTTAATCTGCTTTGGGTGGTGATGATGGTGGGAGTGGCTTCCCATACGGCTGTCTCACGCACTCGGTTGCGGCCCGGCGTTCTGTTGCTCCCCGTTTTTGTCGGTTTCTTTGTTACGGCTATGTTGGTCGGGCTGTATTTCTTGGGCCTTGTGTTACAACTGGATAATATATTCGGTGCACAGTATTTTATTCCGGTCATGGGGATTTTACTTGGTAATATGCTTTCGGTGAATGTGGTGGCGCTGGAGATGTATTATTCCGATGTGCAACGCGAGCAGCAAATGTATTACTACCTGTTGGGCAACGGTGCCACCCGTTTCGAAGCCACGGCACCTTTTCTCCGCCGGGCTGTGATCAAGGCCTTTTCTCCTTGCATAGCCAATATGGCCGTATTGGGTGTGGTATCGCTTCCCGGCACGATGATCGGGCAGATTTTGGGTGGAAGCCAGCCGGGAATAGCTGTTAAGTATCAGATGATGATCACCGTCATCACTGTGGCGGCTTCCATGCTCTCGTTGATGATTACAGTGGCACTGTCGGCTTACCGTTCGTTCGATGCTTTCGGTCGTTTGCTCCCTGTTTTTCGCCGTGAAAAGCATAAATAAATAAAAAAGTATCGGACGGATTTGCTTGTTTTCAGCAGAATGCCTATTTTTGCAGAAATATTTTTCGAAGCGTGAAGATTAAGGAAATCGTATTCGCCCTTGAACGATTCGCGCCTCTGCCCTTGCAGGAAGACTATGACAATGCCGGCTTGCAGGTAGGACTGACGGAGGCGGAAGCATCAGGGGCTTTGTTGTGTCTGGACGTTACTGAAGAAGTGATTGACGAGGCGCTTTCACTGGGATGTAACCTGATCGTGGCCCATCATCCGTTGCTGTTTCGAGGACTGAAAACCGTTTCCGACCGCAATCAAGTGGAGCGGTGCGTGAGAAAAGCCATTCAAAACGATATAACCATCTATGCGGCCCACACCAACTTGGATAATGCTGAAGACGGTGTGAACTTTAAAATGGCGGAAAAGCTGGATCTGGTGGATGTGCAGTTGATCCATCCCCGTCAGGTACGTGTGAAAGACGGTCGTCATGAATACAGTGTGACGGCGGGAAGCGGTGTCGTCGGGTATGTGCGCGAACCGGAGGATTCCTTGAAATTTTTGCAGCGTATCAAGTCCGTTTTTCATGTGGAGTGCCTGATGCACAACGAATTGCTTCAACGACCGATACAGTCGGTGGTGATCTGCGGCGGAGCCGGCGACTTTTTGTTGGACACGGCCTTGCGGATGGAGGCGGATGCCTTCTTGACCGGAGAAATGCACTATCATCAGTATTTCGGACACGAACAGGACATACAGATAGCCGTATTGGGGCACTATCAAAGCGAGCAGTATACCAAAGAAATATTTTATTCAATTATAGGAGAGGCTTTCCCGGCATTGCCTGTTTATGTGACGGCCACGGATACCAATCCTATTAAATACTTGTAAAAAGATTATGGCAAAAGAAATGAAAAAAGATCCGATGGAACTCTCTATTGAGGAGAAGTTGAAGAATTTGTATCTTCTGCAGACGATGCTTTCCGAGATAGACAAGATCAAGACGTTGCGGGGAGAATTACCGCTCGAGGTGCAGGATCTTGAAGATGAAATCGAAGGTCTGACCACTCGTATCGAGAAGATACAGAACGAAATTGCCGAACTGCGTCGCGACGTGTCGGCCCGGAAGCATACGATTGAAACCAACAATGCTTCGATCGCCAAATATAAAGACCAGTTGGACAACGTACGCAATAACCGCGAATACGAAGCACTAAGCAAGGAGATCGAATACCAGACACTGGACAATGAGTTGAACGAGAAAAAAATCCGTGAGGCCAATGCCGCTGTAGAACATAAGAACATCGAGATTCAGCAGTGTACGGAACAGGTGACGGAGCGCCGTACGGATCTGGATATTAAGAAGAGCGAACTGGACGAGATCATCTCGGAAACCAAGTCCGAGGAAGAGAAACTGCGTGAAAAGTCCAAGAATCTGGAAGACACGATCGAGCCTCGCCTGTTGTCGGCTTTCAAGCGTATCCGCAAGAACAGCCGTAACGGATTAGGTATTGTCTATGTGCAGCGTGATGCTTGCGGCGGTTGTTTCAATAAGATTCCTCCTCAGCGTCAGTTGGACATCCGTATGCGAAAGAAAATCATTGTTTGTGAATATTGCGGTCGTATCATGATAGACCCGGAACTGGCCGGTGTACAGATAGAGCAGAAGGTAGTGGAAGAGAAGCCCAAACGTCGTCGTCGCAAGACGGAAGAATGATTCTGTCTGTAGAAAAAGACGAATTAGACCATTTATATAAGAGGAGTTCATGTCCCCGGCGGATAATGAACTCCTCTTTTTGGTGCCGGTCGCTTGACTGAGATTTGTGCTTGCGGGAAAGGAATAAATGTAAAATCGGTAAGAAAAACTGTGATTTATATACCTTTTATTCGTGTTCATTGTATTATTTTTGCACATAGGAATGGTTCCTGCTCAAAAATCATCAATTTATGTTACGAAAAATAAGGTTAACTGTCGCCTTGCTGTTCTTCACGTTGATTACTTGGCTGTTTCTGGATTTTACGGGAACGGCGCATGCGTGGTTCGGTTGGTTGGCAAAAATTCAGTTCCTGCCCGCAGTGCTGGCGCTGAATGTCGGAGTGGTGCTTGTGTTAGTGGCGCTTACGCTGCTTTTCGGTCGTGTGTATTGTTCTGTGATTTGCCCGTTGGGGGTATTGCAGGACCTGTTTTCCCGAGTGGCCGGCCGGCGTAAAAAGAACCGCTTCCGTTACACCCCGGCTCTTCCGGTGTTGCGTTACGGGATGTTGCTTGTGTTCGTCGGATTGTTGGTTGCCGGTTTTACGGCTGTTGCGGCTTTACTGGCGCCTTATAGCGCTTATGGTCGTATCGCCGCCAATTTGCTGGCTCCCCTTTACCGTTGGGGGAATAACGGTTTGGCACTGTTGGCCGAAGGGATAGACAGCTACGCCGTATATTCGGTCGATGTGTGGCTGAAAAGTCTGCCTGTTTTCATCGTGGCCGTTGTTACGTTGGCTGTGATTGCCACGCTGGCTTGGCGCGGTGGGCGCACATATTGCAACACCGTGTGTCCGGTAGGTACCGTATTGGGGGTGTTGTCCCGGTATGCTTGGTTCCGTCCCGTCATCGACGCGACGAAATGCAACGCTTGCGGCCTGTGTGCCCGCAACTGCAAGGCCTCTTGTATAGATGCCGTCAACCATCGGATTGATTACAGCCGTTGTGTGGTCTGTATGAACTGTATGGACAAATGTCGTCGCGGAGCGCTGAGTTATGCTCATGCGTCCCGAAAGAAAGCCGTTCCCGGCACAGATGAAGTGCCGGAGCAAGTGGATAAGGGGCGGCGCAGTTTTCTGACAGCCACGGCGGTGCTGACGGCTACGGCGGCACTTAAGGCACAGGAGAAAAAGGTGGACGGCGGACTGGCCGTGATTGAAGATAAAAAGATACCGGAACGGGCCACGCCGATTGCTCCTCCGGGAGCAGGGAGCGCACGCCATCTGGCCCAGCACTGTACGGCCTGTCAGTTGTGTGTGTCGGCTTGTCCGAATGATGTGTTGCATCCTTCTGCGCGACTGTCCACTTGGATGCAGCCCGAAATGTCCTACGAACGAGGTTATTGTCGGTCGGAGTGTACCCGCTGTTCCAATGTGTGCCCCACCGGTGCCCTTCGTCCGCTGACGGTAGCCGACAAGTCGGCGCTGCAAATCGGTCATGCCGTGTGGATCCGAAAAAACTGTGTGCCGCTGACCGACGGAGTGGCCTGCGGAAATTGTGCCCGTCATTGTCCGACGGGAGCTATACAGATGGTGCCGTCCGATCCGAATCGTCCCGATTCGGTAAAAATTCCGGTGGTGAACACGGAACGCTGTATCGGATGCGGTGCCTGTGAACATCTATGTCCGGCACGTCCGTTCAGCGCCATTTATGTGGAGGGACACGAAGTGCACAGAACCGTATAAACAAGAAAGAAGATGGAAAAAAAACAGCATAAAACGGAAATGGGCCGCCGCGATTTCTTGAAAAAACTGGGAGCCGGTGCGGCGGTATCGGCCATGGCTCTGTACGGTTGCAAGGAAAAAGCATCGGACAGTTCTGCAAACAGGGTGACAACCGGTGAGATTCCGGGAAAAATGACTTATCGGACGAATCCGAAAACGGGTGAGAAAGTATCCGTCTTGGGCTACGGCTGTATGCGGTTGCCGGTTCTGGAAGAAGGCAGTTCGGCCGGCCGTGAGGGAGATATTGATCAGGAAACGGTTAACAAACTTACGGACTATGCACTGGCTCACGGTGTGAACTATTTCGATACGTCGCCTGCCTACTGCAAAGGCTTTTCGGAGCGTGCCATGGGCATTGCGCTGAGCCGTCATCCTCGTTCCAGCTATTATATTGCCACCAAATTGTCCAACTTTGCCCCCGATACGTGGTCTCGGGAGGCTTCGATGGCCATGTATCGTAATTCGTTTCGCGAGCTGAAAGTGGATTACATTGATTATCTGCTGCTGCATGCAGTGGGCATGGGAGGTATGGAGGCGCTGGAAGGGCGTTATATCAAGAACGGAATGTTGGATTTTCTGCTGGAGGAACGCAAGGCGGGGCGTATACGCAACTTGGGATTCTCGTATCATGGAGATATACGCGTGTTCGATTATCTGCTTTCCCGCCACGACGAAATCCAATGGGACTTTGTGCAGATACAGTTGAACTATGTGGATTGGAAACATGCCAAGGAGGTGAATCCGAGAAACACGGATGCCGAATATTTGTATGGCGAGTTGCACAAGCGCGGCATTCCCGCTGTCATCATGGAACCGTTGCTGGGAGGCCGTTTGTCTAATGTGCCGAACCACATCGTGGCCCGTCTCAAACAGAACCGGCCCGACGACAGCGTGGCCTCCTGGGCCTTCCGCTTTGCCGGCTCGCCCGAAGGTGTGCTTACCGTATTGAGCGGAATGACGTATATGGAACACCTGCAAGACAATCTCCGCACGTATTCCCCCTTGGTTCCGCTGACAGAAGCCGACAAGGAGTTTCTGGAGGATACCGCCCAACTGATGCTTAAGTTTCCTACGATCCCCTGCAACGACTGCAAGTATTGCATGCCTTGTCCTTACGGGATAGACATTCCTTCCATCCTGGTGCATTATAACCGGTGTGTGAACGACGGCAATGTGCCCAAGAGCAGTCAGGAGGAGCATTACCGCCAGGCGCGCCGGGCCTTTTTGGTGGGCTACGACCGGAGTGTTCCTCGTCTGCGTCAGGCCAACCACTGTATCGGATGCAACCAGTGCTCGTCCCATTGTCCGCAGAATATCAATATACCGGCTGAGTTGCAGCGTATCGACCGCTTTGTGGAACAGCTCAAACAAGGCACGTTATGAAAGGTGCGGCACTTATCGACCGGCTGCACGACGAACGTTGTTCCTGTGTGATTGCACAGGGCGATGCGGTGCGTACCTTCACCCGGCGCGGGGTGGCCGATCTCTATGGCCTGTTGCACGACGAACCGGCCTTCCTGAAAGGGGCATGTGTTGCCGACAAGGTGATCGGAAAGGCTGCCGCAGCTATTTTGGTGAAAGCGGGAGTGGCGGAGGTGTATGCCGATGTGATCAGTCGTCCGGCGCGTGAACTGCTGGAACAGGCCGGAGTGCAGGTGACCTGGGCTTCAGAGGCGGATCATATCATCAACCGCAGTCGTACCGGCTGGTGCCCGCTGGAAACGCTCTGCCTGCCGGAGACCGATGTCGACCGTATGCTGTTGTTGATAACCCGTTTTCTGCAAACGAATGCCGGTCGTGTTTCGTCCGGTGCATGAATGAATAAGGAATGAAGAGACCATTTGTATTAGGGATCGCAACCGCCGCATTGGCCGGTCCGCTGGCTGCCCAGTCCGACTCTTTGCGGGGCCTTGACCGGGCCATGAATGAGCTGGTGGTGACCGGTACGCGCAACGAGACGGACATCCGCCACCTGCCTATGACGATTTCCGTGGTGGAGCGTGACAAACTGACCGACAACTACCGCCCTTCGGTGCTGCCTACGCTGACAGAGCAGGTGCCGGGGCTGTTTATAACTTCCCGGGGGATGCTCGGCTACGGTGTGTCCACCGGAGCTGCCGGCAATATGACGCTGCGCGGCATCGGTGGCAGTCCGCAAACCACGGGTGTGATGGTGCTTATCGACGGGCATCCGCAGTACGCCGGACTGATGGGGCACCCTATAGCCGACGCCTACCAGACGATGTTGGCCGAGCGTGTGGAAGTGCTGCGCGGCCCGGCTTCGACGCTGTACGGATCGCAGGCGATGGGCGGCGTGATCAATATCGTCACCCGCCGGATGCGCGAGGATGGCGTGCGCTCATCGGCCCGGTTAAGCGCCGGATCATACCATACGCTCCAGGCCGAAGTGAGCAACCGTACTCGCTTCGGGCGTTTCAGCAGTGTGGTAGCCGGCAGTTACGACCGCTCGGACGGTCACCGCGAACGGTCCGGCTTCGAGCAGTACGGCGGCTACGCCAAACTGGGCTACGAACTGAGTGCGGCGTGGCGTTTGCGGGCCGATGTGAACGTGACCCGTTTCGACGCCTCGAACCCCGGAACCGTGGCGGCGCCCTACACGGACAACGACCAAAGCATCACGCGCGGCATGACTTCGGCCGTCATCGAAAACAACTATCGCCGGACGTCGGGTGCGCTGAGCTTCTTCTACAACTGGGGGCGCCACGAGATCAACGACGGGTATCAACCGGCGTCGGCCACCAACAACACACCCAAGGCTTACCGTTTCAACTCGCGCGACAACATGATGGGCGTGTCGTGGTATCAGAGCGCGACGCTCTTCCGTGGCAACCGGCTGACGGCGGGCTTCGACTATCTGCACTACGGAGGCGAGGCCTGGAACGCCTATGTGGAAGGCAAGCGGGCAGGCGAGCGCGAAGACCTTGTCGACAAGCAGCAGGACGAGTTTGCCGGTTATGTGGACTGGCGGCAGAACATCGCCTCGTGGCTTTCGTTCGATGCCGGTGTGCGTGTCGACCACCATTCGCACGTGGGGACGGAGTGGGTGCCGCAGGGTGGGCTGGCCTTTCATCTGCCCCGCGAGGCCGAACTGAAAGCCATGGTGAGCAAGGGGTATCGTAACCCTACGCTCCGCGAGCTTTACATGTTCAAGCCCCGCAACCCGGAGTTGAAGCCCGAACGTCTGATGAACTACGAACTCTCTTACGCGCAGCGCCTGTTGGGCGGAGCGCTCACGCTGGGGGCCAACGTGTTTTATATCCACGGCGACAACCTGATCGGTACGGTCCGTGTGAACGGTAATCCCAAGAATGTGAACACCGGCGAGGTGGAGAACTGGGGGGTGGAGTTGGACGCTTCGTACCGCATTGCGCCCCGTTGGCGCGTGAATGCCAATTACAGTTGGCTGCACATGGAGCATCCCGTGGTGGCTGCTCCCGAGCACAAGTTGTATGTCGGCTCCGATTTCCGGCAGGGACCGTGGCACCTGTCTACGGGCTTGCAGTATGTGGACGGGCTATACACCGACGTGACGAAAGGGCAGGAGACGACCGAGGAGTTTGTGCTCTGGAACCTCACAGCCGGTTACCGGGTGTGTCGTAGCACCACCTTATATATAAAAGGTGAAAACCTGCTGGCGCAACGCTACGAGATCAATGCCGGTTTCCCCATGCCTCGGGCCACTTTTATGGCCGGGGTGCACGTGGATTTCTGACGTTGCCGGCAGACACCGAAAAAGAAAACCAAATAAAGAAAAGACGATATGACAGAAACAGTGAAACTTTATGCGCTGGGCCATCGCGACGTGCGTACCTACGGTGCGGCGGCGCTCTTTGCGGTGGGCAACGTGGTGTTGCCCCAATTGTTCCACCTGGTGCCCCAAGGAGGCGTCACGTGGTTGCCCATTTATTTTTTTACGCTGATCGGAGCGTATAAGTACGGTTGGCAGGTGGGGGTGCTCACGGCCATCCTCTCACCGCTGATCAACTCCGCTGCGTTCGGCATGCCCGCTCTCGTTGCGGTGCCTGCCATACTGCTGAAGTCGGTGTTGCTGGCGCTGGCAGCCGGTTACGCCGCCCGTCGGTTCCGTCGGGTTACGTTGGGTCTGCTCCTGGGCGTGGTACTTGCCTATCAGGTGTTGGGCACGCTGGGCGAGTGGGCCATGCAAGGCAGCTTGTATGCCGCGTTGCAGGATTTTCGCATCGGCATGCCCGGCATGGCTTTGCAGGTAGTGGGAGGCTATTTGTTTGTTAAACATTTAATTCGCAAGTAACTATGTTTGGATTAGGAACTCCGGAACTTCTGTTTATCATGCTCGTTGTCCTGCTGCTTTTCGGCGGTAAGAAGATCCCCGAATTGATGAAAGGGCTGGGCAAGGGTGTGCGCAGTTTCAAGGACGGTATGAACGGCGTCGACGCCGAGGACAAGCCGAAAGAGGACGAGAAAGAGCAGCAATGAACGAAGCTGACAAAGAACCCGTGCTCTCTTTCTGGGACCATCTGGACGAGCTTCGGGCCTGCCTCATCCGTATGGGGCTGGTGACGCTGGTTTGTGCCTTGGTGGCCTTCCTGTTCAAGGAAGAGATGTTTCGCATCGTATTGGCGCCGCGCGATGCCGGTTTCGTCACCTATCGTTGGCTGGATTGTTGCGCCTCGTGGCTGGGGACGGGCATGGGCGATGCGCTCCGTTTCGATGTGCCGCTCATCAACACGGGGCTGGCCCAGCAGTTCACCATCCACATGAAGACGTCGGTCCATGTGGGGCTGCTCTGCGCTTCTCCCTATCTGCTTTATGTGCTCTTCCGCTTCGTGTCGCCGGCTCTTTACAATAGCGAACGGCGCCTGGCGGTGCGCCTGGTGGGGGCGGGCTACGTCATGTTCCTGTTGGGCGCGGCGGTGAGCTACTTCTTGATCTTTCCGCTTACGTTTCGCTTTCTGGGCACCTATCAGGTGAGCACGGAAGTGAGCAACATCATCACGCTGGAGTCCTATATGGACACCCTGCTGCTGATGAACCTCGCGATGGGGCTGGTTTTCGAGATTCCTGTGGTGTGCTGGCTGTTGGGACGGTTCGGTTTGCTTTCGGCCTCGCACATGCGCCGTTTCCGCCGCCACGCCGTGGTGGCGATTCTGGTGGTGGCTGCCATCATCACGCCCACTTCCGATGTATTCACTCTGCTGCTCGTCTCATTCCCCATGTGGACTCTTTACGAACTGAGTATCAGGATTATACGTGATTAGTAAGGCGGATTTATAACTTCCTCATAATGAGGATATAATGTGGTGCGCATCCCGATAAAACGCGGCGAGCACCACGATGAAACGTGGCGAGCATCGCGTTTTGTCGTGGCGCTCGCCGCGTTTTTGCGTTGTGTGGATGATGGCGGAAAGCAGGGGCGGACTAGTGGGACGGAGGCTGAAAGAAGCGTCGAAATGGACAAGGGGACGAGGAGAAAAAGACGTTGTATGCGGATAATTTTGTACCTTTGCAGAAACATGCGGATACGTTATGGCCAATAAGGAATACATTAGGAAAAACAAAGAATGGCTGGCCGGAAAGGCCGGCGAAGACGGCGTGCAGGTGCTCGCCGGGGGCGTGTGTTATAAGGTGCTGGCGTCGGGTGCCGAGGGCGGTGCCCGCCCATCGGCGCGCAGCATCGTTACGGTGCACTACACCGGTCGCACGATAGACGGGCGCCAGTTTGACAGCAGTCGGGGCGGCTGTCCGCCCGCTCTGCGCCTGACCGACCTGATCGACGGTTGGCAGGTGGCCCTGCAACAGATGCGTGTGGGCGACAAGTGGGAGATTTACATCCCCGCCGAGATGGGCTATGGGCGCTTTTCGCAGCCCGGCATTCCCGGTGGTTCGGTGTTGGTGTTCGAGATCGAACTCCTGGGTGTGGCCTGAGCCGAGCCGGTCGCCTCCCGCTACGGGAGCGCCTGCCGGCTGGCGTCGCGCAGCGCCATCACATCGTAGAATGTGTTCAGCAGGGCCACGACGCCGAATCCCATGCCCACCGACAGCAGGCAGAGCACGACGTAGCGCAGTGTCTTTGCCCCTACGACGAGCAGCAGCGGCGAGAGGTTTGTCGACAGCTCAAGCGCCTGATCGGGCAGTGCGGTAATGAGGCCGAAACACACCGCTCCCGCCACCAGTCCGCTCGCAAAGGCACCCAGTAGGGCATATTTATAGCGGCGCAGTTGCGCGTCTTGCCGCCGTTTCACATATTCCACGGCGTCGAGCCTCCGGTTGAGCGCGGCCATGAAGTCCGTTTCGCCTCCCGTGTCGGGTCGGAATTCCTGGAAGATTTCTTCTATTCTCTTGTCCGTATCCATCATAGTCTTATTCGTTTTTTTAGTTGTTCGCGGCCCCGCTGGAGCTGTTTTTTCACGGCGTCGTCGTTGCACGAGATGATTTGGCCGATCTCCTTCACGCTATATCCTTTCAGGTAGAAGAGCAGCAGTGCCGTCCGCTCCTTGGGCGGCAGCTCGTCCAGAGCGGCATACAGCTCCTGATAGTCGAAGCTCCGGTCGGCTGCATACGAGGCGTCGGGTTGCTGTAGGCATTCGTCGAGCGAGGCCGTGGGGCGCGTGCTGCGCCGGTGGTCGATGAACGTGTTGTAGGCGATGCGGTAGACCCACGCCGCGAACTTGCCGCTCTCCTGATAACCGCTCGACGAGAGGTAGGCTTTGACCAGCGCCTCCTGCGCAATGTCGTCGGCCTCCTGCCGGTTGCCGCAGCAGAGGGCGAGCAGGAATCGCCTTAACTGTTCCTGCTCGCTGCGCACAAAGGCGGTGAATGTTTCTCTATTCATTGTCGGGCCGGGCTGCTTCTTCCATTTGCCGTTCCTCGGCCTTCAGCTCCTTGGCCAGCATCTTTTTGCTGACGATATAGGAGAAGAGGTAGGCTCCGCCGACAAAAAGTGATAAGATGCCTATCAGATAACAAGAGTTTAGCGACGGAAGAAAAGTTTTTTTGAAGTATTCGAGCCACAAACTGTAGATCAGAAAGGCGATACCTCCTGCCGTCATGACGCACCCGACGGTGAGTTTCTTGATCAGTCCTTGCTTCAATGTTTGGCTCGGTGGATTCATTTTCTTGAAAAAGTCCTCGATGTCAATAGTAGAGTTTTTTTCGATAGCGGCGAGAATGATTTCCGTTTGTCGGTTGGTCTGGTTCGTTTTGTAGCGTGTGGTGAACCACACAATCATGATTGGTAATACCACACAAGTTGTGAAGACGATGCTGAATGCAAAAATAAAATCTTCCATAGTTTTTCTTATTTTATCAGTTATACATATTGTTTTTCTGAGCTTGCTCGATGATATAACGTACCGTGCGGGCAAAAGGTGACGTGGGGGACGGATTTTTTTTCACGGAGCGCTTTTTCGGTCGTCCGTAAAAGAAAAGGAGAGGCTTCCGACCTGTACCTTGCAAAATTCCGCTGCAAATATTTCCGAATCTCCCGGGAATGCGGTAGCTTTGTTCCTGCGTTCGGAGCCGGTGGTATGCGGAACGTATGTAAACAGGAACAGCTATGAATGAACAGTTTGAGACGGCGCGGTTGATACTGCGCCCGTGGAAAGAAGCGGATGCGGCGGCATTGTATCGTTATGCCAAAGACCCGGCGGTGGGGCCGGCGGCCGGGTGGCCGCCTCATACGTCCCCGGAGGAAAGTCTGGAGATTATCCGTACTGTTTTCGCGGCGCCGGAGACGTATGCCGTGGTGTGGAAGGAATCGGGAGAGCCTGTGGGATGTTGCGGATTGCTGTTGCCCGGCAATACCCATCTGGGGGAGCAGAAAAGCCGCGAGGCGGAAGTGGGATACTGGATAGGAGTTCCCTATTGGGGCTGTGGGCTGGCGTGCGAGTCGGTAGACAGACTTGTCAGGCATGCCTTTGAAGACTTGGACTTGTCGGTTGTCTGGCTTGTACATTATGACGGCAACCGCCGGTCGCGTCGGGTGGCCGAGAAGTGCGGCTTCGTCTGGCACCACGCGGAACCGGACAAACCCACACCGCTGGGCGACAGGCGCACGGAGCATTTCATGTGTTTGCGCCGCGAGGATCAGGATGTTTCATCGGGTAGATCGCATTGAGGTATGGTAACTCTAGCAAAATACGGCAGATACGGATTGGCGCTGGGAGTGTTCCTGGCCGGACTGCACGTGCAGGCACAGTCGTTGCAGGCCGATCTGGAAGCCTATGTCCGGTCGTGCAAGGCGGAGATAGGGGTAGCCGTCATCACAGACCGGGGGGATACGGTTTGTGTGAACAACGAACGGCCTTATCCGATGAACAGTGTGCTGAAACTGTACCAGGCCGTGGCGGTGGCCGACGCCCTGCAACGGCAGGGGCTTCCGCTCGACACGGTGATTGTGATCGGACGGGGCGACCTGCATCCCGAGACGTACAGTCCGATGCGCGACGAACGGACCTCCGACACGATGCGGATTTCGGTGGCCGAGTTGTTGCGCTACGCCCTGCAACAGAGCGACAATAACGCCTGCGATGTGCTGTTTGAGCGGATTGTCGGTTTGCGGGATGCCGAAGCCTGCGTCCGGGCACTGGGCGTGGATCATTTTGCCATTCGGGCTACCGAGAAAGATATGTTCGAAGATCACGGAAAGACACAGGACAACTGGAACCGTCCTTTGTCGGCCGCCGTCCTGATCGACCGGCTTTTTACCCGCCGGCTGTATGCACCGGTCTATCAGGAATTCCTGAAAGAGACATTAGTGGCCTGCCGGACGGGACAGAACCGGCTGGCCAAACCGCTTACGGGACGGGGCGTCGTGATCGGGCATAAAACCGGAACCGGTTTTACCACTCCCGACGGCTATCCGTCGGGTATCAACGATGTGGGTTTTGTCCGGTTGCCCGACGGGCGCCACTATGCGATAGCCGTATTCGTGCGGTCTTCGCAATGCGATAGGACGGCTACCGAACAGATGATAGCCGATGTGTCGGAGAGAGTATATAAATATGTAGTAAAATAAATTCGATAAAGAGATGGAAATAAATAGAGCATGTACACCGGAGAATATTACGTCGCTGGACAAGGATGAGATTTTTGTATTCGGGAGCAATCTGGCCGGCTGCTATGCCGGAGGAGCCGCGCGGGTGGCTTACGAACGTTTTGGCGCCGTGTGGGGGCAAGGTGTGGGCATACAGGGACAGTCGTATGCCATTCCCACGATGCAGGGCGGCGTGGAAACCATCAAACCTTATGTGGATGACTTTATAGCGTTGGCGCGGGAATGGGATCAGAACACCTTCTACGTCACCCGCATCGGTTGCGGTATCGCCGGTTTTACCGACGAAGAGATTGCACCGCTTTTTGCCGAGGCGCTTGAGTTGTATAACGTCCGGCTTCCCGAATCATTCGTACGCGTGCTCCTTTCCGCCGCCGGTCGGAAGGATGAATAGCGGTGGAAACAGATGCGGATAAACGAAAGGCGCGGACGATGGATAGCTTTGTAGCCATAGATTTTGAGACGGCCAACAACGAGCGGACCAGTGTGTGCAGTGTGGGCGTGGTGATAGTACGCGACGGTGTGGTCGTCGATACGTTCTATTCGCTCATACAGCCCGAACCGAATTATTATCATTACGTGTGCACGCGGGTGCACGGCCTGACGCGTCGCGATACGGACGGAGCGCCTTTGTTTCCGGCTGTATGGGCGGCGATAGCGCTGATGATAGACGGCCTGCCGCTCGTGGCCCACAACAAAGCTTTCGATGAAGGTTGCCTGAAAGCTGCGTTCCGTTGCTATCGGATGGACTATCCCGATTATGAGTTTCACTGTACGTATGCGGCTTCGCGCAGGGCCTTTCCGCGTGCCGAGAACCATCGGTTGCACACCGTTGCAGCCCTGTGCGGTTATCGGTTGGAGCATCATCATCATGCGCTGGCGGATGCCGAAGCCTGTGCGTGGATAGCCCGTGCGATTTTATGAATCGACACCGGTCGTATGGTACGTAGCTATCCGATGGAGAGGCGAGGGATCCGCCCGACCGGGAACGGAGATAAATGTAATCTCAATAATGTAAACAGAAGAAAATCATGAAAAAGGAGATAGAAAAAATGCGTAGTGCCGAACTGTATTATTATTCGGATGAGGAAGTGCTGGTGAGCGCGAAACATGCTGCGGACGTATGCGCCCGGTTGCGCACAATGAGTGTATGCGACGAGGCATACAGGGCGACGATTGAGGATTTGATACCCGGTGTGCCGAAGAGTGTTACGGTATGTCCTCCTTTTCATTGCGACCACGGTTCCGGTATTGTACTGGGCGAGCATGTTTTTATCAATTGCAATTGCGTGTTTTTGGACGCCGGTTACATCCGTATCGGCAGGCATACGTTGATTGGTCCGAACTGCCAGTTCTACACCTCGCAGCATCCGATGGATCATGTGGAGCGGCGGGAAGAGAAGGAAACCGCATATCCGATCACGATCGGTGAGGACTGCTGGCTGGGTGGCAACGTTACCGTTTGTCCGGGAGTGACGATCGGCGACCGCTGTATCATTGCGGCAGGTAGCGTTGTCGTACACGATATTCCCGCCGATTCTATGGCCGCAGGCTGTCCGGCGGTTGTCAAAAAAAATAGGACTGAGAAGTAGGGTATTTTATTCAGAATGAAGGAATAATGGAAGCTGAAACGCTGTTTTTCGCTTCGTGAGAATCGCGTATTTTTGTATAATCGGACAACGGGCGGAAATACGCGATTCTCATTGCATGCGACCGTAGGCTGCTTACCTTTTTCCGACGGTAGCATCGTAAGATGCGCAGGTATGATGTTTTGAGGGGCGGAGATCGGCGGAGAGAGGGATGCGCTATAAATCGGCGTAGGCCGGAATGTCGGGCAGGAAGGAATAGGAGAAATGTGCGTAGTCCATCCGGCAACAGTAATGATGCAGTCCGTTGCTCACGATGAGATAATCTACATGCAGCGCCATATTGTAGCGCGAGATCTGGGCGAATACCTTCGGAGAGATTGCTACGTGGGGAGCTTTGTACTCGATGATCATACGAGGCGAGGCGGTCCGGTCATACAGGACGCTGTCGCATCGTTTGGAGGTGCCGTTCAACTGGAGCGATACTTCATTGGCCAGCAGGGCGGCGGGATAGCCTTTTTGCGTCAGCAGGAAATGCACAAAATGCTGACGGACCCACTCTTCGGGGGTGAGCGCCACATAGCGCCGGCGCAGTACGTCGAAAATACAGGTCTTTCCGTTGCGCTTAATAATTTTTAGGTCGAAAGCGGGCAGGTTTAATGCGAACATTTGTTATTTTTGCAGATTAATGGCCTTTTTGAACGGCTGCAAAAGTAAAGAAAAAAATGAAAACGAAACAGGAAATCGTAGAAAATTGGTTGCCGCGCTATACGCAACGTCGTCTGGAGGACTTCGGAGAGTATGTGCTGCTTACTAATTTCAATAATTACGTAGACATCTTCTGCGAGGAGCAGGGCGTGCCTGTTCCGGGCTATGAGGCGAATATGCGTACGGCCACTGTTGATGATATAACCATTATAAACTTCGGCATGGGCAGTCCGAATGCTGCCATTATCATGGATTTGTTGAGTGCCGTATCGCCCAAAGCCTGCCTGTTTCTGGGCAAGTGTGGCGGTATATCCAACAAAACTCAGTTGGGCGATTTGATTCTGCCTTTGGCCGGGATACGCGGCGAGGGTACTTCGAACGATTATTCGCCTCCCGAGGTGCCGGCTTTGCCTGCTTTTATGTTGCAGCGAGCCGTGTCTACATCGGTGCGGGATGCCGGCAGGGATTACTGGACCGGTACGGTATATACGACAAACCGGCGCATCTGGGAGCATGACGAGGCATTCAAGGATTATCTGAAGAAAACACGCGCTATGGCGGTGGATATGGAGACGGCTACCCTGTTTACGTGCGGGTTTGCCAATCGCATACCGACCGGAGCCTTGTTGCTGGTATCGGACAATCCGATGACACCCGAAGGAGTGAAAACGAGCGAGAGCGACCGCACCGTGACGCGTAGCTACGTCAGAGAGCACGTAGAGATTGGCATGTCGGCTTTGCGGCTGATCAAAGACGAGAAACGGACAGTCAAGCATTTGAAATTCGATTGGTAAGAGGAAGACGAAAGAGATGGCAGCAAGAAAAGAGGGCGTTTCCTACGAGGATATTGTACGCGATGTGCGCGCACGCAAATTCAAGCCGGTGTATTACCTGATGGGTGAAGAAGCCTATTACATCGACCGGATTAGTGAGTATATCGTGGATACGGTGCTTACGGAAGAAGAGAAAGACTTTAACCTGACCGTTCTGTATGGAGCGGACACGACCGTCGACACGGTGATCAATGCTGCCAAACGCTATCCCATGATGGCCGAGCACCAGGTGGTTCTGGTGCGTGAAGCGCAAAGCCTGGCCGGTAAGGAGGCGTTGTCGTTTTATCTGCAACATCCTCAGCCGGCCACCGTGCTGATATTGTGCCATAAGCACGGTGTGCTGGACCGGCGCAAGAAACTGGCTTCGGACATACAGAAAGCGGGAGTGCTCTTCGAGTCCTCCCGGCTCTACGAAAATCAGTTGCCGGGTTTTGTGGCAGGGTATCTGAAACGGAAAGGCATGACTATCGGGCCAGACGCTGCACAGATTTTATGCGAGTATGTCGGCAGCGACTTGAACCGGCTGGCCGGTGAACTGGAAAAGCTGGTGCTGGCACTTCCGTCGGGGGAAAGTCGGGTGAACGCAGACTTGATAGAGCGGCACACCGGAGTGAGCAAGGAGTTTAACAACTTTGAACTGGTGAACGCCGTGGCGCAGAAAGATGTTCTGAAAGCCAATCAGATTGTGAAATATTATAACAGTAATCCGAAGTCGTTCGCTCTCCCGCTTACGTTGAGCGTTTTGTTCAATTTTTTCGGCAACCTGATGATGGCCTATTATGCACCGCAGAAAACGGAGGAGGGGATAGCGGCATGGCTGGAGCAGCCCCGGTGGCAGGTATCCCGGAATGTGCTTCCGGCGATGCGAAAATATTCGGGAGTGAAGGTGATGCAGATAATAGCCGAACTACGCCGAACGGA
>ERZ778515.912-NODE-912-length-23587-cov-5.238356_pt1 | contig 23587 bp, 21 predicted proteins | sample MGYA00510343_ERZ778515 | MGnify/ENA primary metagenome ERZ778515 (study PRJEB29527, sample SAMN07138965) | mouse gut metagenome | material: feces | host: mouse | place: China:Nanjing | collected 2016-01-25 ...
TCCAATCTATCATTTTATAGTATAGCTTATTAAAATATACAAAACTCAAATATTTTAACCTTTTCTTCTTTTTCTATATTTTTTTAAGTTTATTTTATTTTCCGACACCTTTTAAAAAAAAATTTATTAGAAAGGCTTGTACTTTCCATACATATGTATTGGACGGTATCACATCTAATGGATATATATCAATAAAGATTCCATTATTATAATTAGGAGAAGGATTTTCTAAAATCCAACCAGTTGTTCTAGAATCTCTTATTCGCGTATATCCCATAAAAAACTCCCTATCTGATAGAGCATCTTGAAAAAATAGAGGATATGATACTTCTTTTTTTGCAATTTTACAGAACTTTTCATAATCTTTTCTTAAAAAAGCAATGTCAAAATCATCATCCCACGGAATATATCCTTTATGCCTTACTGCGCCAAGCAACGTCCCCCACATAATAAAATATTTAATATTATGTTTCTCACAGATACGTTTCACTTCCAAGGCCATTTCAAGTTGCGTTTTCCATATCTTCTTACGCTTTTCTGATACCACGAAGTCGCATCTGATTTCTTCCTCTAATGAAAACACATTATTACCCATTTGCTTGTTTTCCCTTCATCAATTTATCTTCTGATATATTTTTTATGGATGGTGACAAAACAGTCGAAAATCCATGACTTTATATATCAATGAATACAATGGATAACCAAACATTTTTTGCTATTGCAACATAAGTTCCTGTATAATTTCTTCCAATGCAACCATCGGGCAATCCATGTTATTTCGAAGCATCCCCGCGATTTCAGCGTATTGATCTATAATTGTAATGATAACAGCATCAGTCCTAGGAATCTTTTCCTTAGGATTATATATGCTTATTCCACATAAAATCTTTTCATCCTTTTTATCAATACCAAATTTCACTTGTATATCGCTGTCCTTCAGTTCACACAGTAGATGCTGTCCAAGCTTGCCCATTCCATATATTGCTATGTTTTTGTATCCATATTTCTTAAAATATGCAGAAAAGTCTGCTTTATTTTCCTTTAAACAGAGCCAGTTATGCAGTAACAAATCATGTCTTGAAATATTATGTATTGTATTTTTCTGTTTAATTTCACCTTCGGTATAATAATTTATTTCTATAACACTACCCTTATCCAACGCCTGTTCACTATTACATTCAGTAATAGCATTCCTTAATGATTCAAGATATCCAAAACCATATTTTTCATCTGGTTCAAGATACATCCCCTCCCCCCACTCATTCCATGCATTTATAAAAATAAACTCGTTATTTAGCACCAGGCTTTTCTGATACAGTCTCTTAAAATATTCGTAAAATTTCTGCGGCGATGCCCCTTTTAGCACCAATGCATCTCTCCCCTTCCTTGGAGAATTATCAAAATCAACCAATCCACAAAAATAATTTTTAACGTCTTTTCCTATCTTGTAATCTAATATCATATTCCACATTTCATCGTAAGAATCCGTTTCACTGGCAGGCCATCTTTTAAATGTTGCATCCAATCCATGATTTATTCCTTTTCCAGCACCAATAAAATATATTCCCTGAAATCCCGACTGCTTCGCTCTCTTATTAAAATAGTCTGCCATATCCCATAAACAAAAAATATCATCTGGCAAATAAATAACAAATACAGGCTTATCATCTAATTTTATATACCTCTCATCCTTAAAAAACGGAAGAAGATACAAAAAATGCTCTTCCCAGTCTTTTTCCCGTCCATAGATCTGTTTTAACAGGATACCTGTATCTTCTTTTGTATCATGCGTTTCATAAATACACGACCATATGTCAGCATTTCTAAATTTTGACCACGATTTAATCCATGTATTATTTGCCCAACAAAAGCAAAATGGCATTTGAATATCTTTCCATTTTAATAAATTTTCTGCCGGCTTTTCTAGAATACGCCTACCATCTTTAAACCAGTAATGATAAATACACATTCCATCCACGCAATATTCTTTCATTAGCCCAGACTGCCATTCCATGGTATCATGCTCAAGTAGATTGTAATAGTTATTATTCAACGGCACTCTCGGCTGATTGTGACCCTCAAACATTTTTTCAGCCCCTTTTACAGCCGTCCACTCTGTAAATCCTTCCCCCCACCACGCATCATTCTCAGGTACCCTGTGAAATTGTGGCAGATATAATGCCAATGTTTTCATGTGATTTACCCCTCCGTTACTATCTGATTCTTTGTCTATTTCATAAATCTATATATTTTCTTTCCATTTAGAATCTCTAAAATATTATAAGCAATTGCATTTTTGTCAATTCTAGCATTAATATTAACTGTTTCATAAAATTTTATCTGACCTTTCATTAGAGGTAGTTTCATCGAATATTTTTTATTTGATTCATATGGAACAAAACAAATTCTTTTATCAAACTGCTCCGACGCATCTCCAAAAGCTTCCTCATTCTTAGGATTTTCAGTATACATTTCTACTAATATATTGCTCCAATTAAATTTATCTCTTCTACGTTTCCACTTACATATGGCTTCATCTGCATCCAAATCATGATTGCACTTTATTAACACATCATCCAGTTCTAGTATCGGTACTTCTCTATTTTGATTTGCATCCAATTCTTTTTTATCTGTCCATATAGGATCAACACTTAAGTAATGTTTCAAATTACTTATTATTTTTATGTAGTTCTCTGGAGAAAATGAAACATTTTTAAATGGCGATCTGCATTCCATGCTTAACGTATTACATATTATACCTCCCCAGCAATTATTTGAAACAATGCTTATATTTTGCTTCCTTATAAAATCATACTGGGCGAAATCAAAATAGGGGATCTCCAATATATGATATGAAACTATTTTTTCCCTAGGAACATTTGCAGTTATCATTGCTGACCTTACAATTTGCGAAAAATAATCATTACTTAAAACCATAACATAATCATATGATTCTTCCTGAAGCTCTTCCATATTTAGCAGCCTATAACTATCGAGAAATTTGAAATTCGGCAAATCTTGCGCGGTTACTCCAACTATTTCAATCTGATCCAAGTCCTCATAACATTTTAATAAATTTATCATCGAATTGTATATTTTCCCAATTCCCCACAGAATCAAACGAATTTTCACTTTTAGCCATATCCTTTCATTCTATATTATAATTTTTATAATCTATTCTTATCCGTATTCAATATTTTATAGTAAATATTTTTAAGCTTGTCTGTATATGCATCTAAATCCGTTAATCCCAATATAAACTTTTGAGCTCTTTTTTCTTTATCTATAACCTCCTCTGGATGTGTTAGCACATATTCTATCTTTTCAGCTAGTTCTTCCGGCTTATTCCATGTATATAAATATCCTCTTTCTTCATGTTTTCCTATCAATTCTTTTGTACCACCCGATGATGCCCCTATTACAATTTTTCCAGTCATCATTGCCTCTGCGGTGACTCTTCCAAATGCCTCCATTTTGGAGCATACCAAAATAGCATTACTGTCTCTGCGTAATTGCTTCAGATTATTTTTATATGGCATAAAAGTTATATTATCCCCCATATTTTTCTGCTTCACATACTTTTTTAGTTCGCCAACATATTCGTACGCTCCGTCTCCAACAATATTTAAGTGTACACATATTCCTTTTTTGATTAGTATTTCTGTAGCTCTAATTGCATCCCATTGTCCCTTTCCCGCTGAAATGCTTCCTGCAATCATCAGCTGGTTTTTATATATTTTATTTTCTTGATTACCAACTGGATAATAATATAATTTTTCATCGATTCCATTATATAACTGTATCGCTTTTATCCCATATCTTTCCATACTTTTTTTTTGAATGCCTAGCGCAATAGCTATGCAGCAATTGCTCCTTTTCATAAGCCAATTGTCTAATGTAGGATTAATGCATGTTAAATTAAAATCTTCTTTTAAATATTCCCTCATATGCCATATATGCGGAACCTTCGCAAGACACGCCGATACTGCGCCCACATCAACTGCCAATGAATTTGAATGAACTAAATCAACACTTTCGTATTTAATAATTTGTATTATCTTTCTAATTGCAATGAAATTTTTTTTATAATACCTAATATAATCATTCATGCTGTATCTACCACGATATGCACACATTTCGTAAGCTACAATTCTTGTATCAATTTTCACTTTATCAAGTTCGAATCTTAATTTCCCCCTACTTGGAATCACAACAATAGGATGAATTCCCCTATCTTTAATTTTTGAAACAAACTCTAATAAAGATTTTGATGCTCCATTGAGCTCTGACTCATGTGATATATATAATACTTTCATTTTTAGCCAAACTTTCTTTTTTAATATTTCTACACTTAAAATCTATGACAGGTTTTCTTCAACAATAGCTAATAAAATTGTCATTTTTGACCCCAGTAATGTATTAATCCTCTAACAACTTCCATTTATTCCAATTATTGTTATCTATACTTTGTTAATTTTCTCTAGTTTGCTTCTACTGTTTAAAATCGACAGATTAATACAGCTAGCTTAAAAGAATACTTTTCTACAGTTTTGAATCATTTATAGCTTTAATATTTTGCAGTTCTATTATTTTAAATACTTTATAAACGTCTATTGTCTTAAAATTTAACAGATTCTATGAAGTTATTCCAATATATTTATTGGGTTTAATAGAACATTTTATCAACAATACTTTTTTTCGACTTTCATTTTTTTAAAATGCTCTACATCTCTATACTTAAAAACCTTAGCCGGATTTCCCCCTGCAATTGCATATGGTGGTATATCCGAAGAAACTACAGCTCCAGCTTGAATAATAGCTCCTTCTCCTATCTTTACTCCTGGTAAAATGGTTACTCTTGAACCTAACCAAACAAAATCTCCAATAATAATACTTTTAACTATATATGTATCATCATATGGAATGGCATTTCCTTTATCGTAGTTGTGGTTTTGAGTTATCATCATGCAGCCATCACCTGAATGAAAATAATTACCAACAACAACTATTCCCCCCCCCCGTATATTCATGCCATTAAAATTAACATTATTTTTTAGAATTGTATTTGCAGTCACATTGGACATATGATTTACCTGCAAATTACTCCCACACCTTTTACACTGTTTTCTAACTCTATTTGTATAGTATATTTTTTTATATTTCTGTATTATTATGTTTATGCCAAATAGTATCCTCATGTATTACTCCTTTAATACGTTCTGTTAATTTTAATAATTTTATCTATATTTTCCTGCATTTTCTCTAAACTATTTTTTTCAAACAAACTTACGTCCCTATTAGGTTGAAAATTATCTTCCTCAATTTCTTTTAGCAATTGATCTGGCGAATCAACCAATATCGCATAACCATTTTGGTATAAATAGCTGACAATCTTATACATATCAAATTTTAAAATTGCAACTTTTACATTAAACATTTGAGCTTCGCTTAATACTGTAGAATAATTTCCAACAACCCAATCTGCCTGCGCAAGTGATTCATACACTGTATGGTTAAAACTACCTATAACTTTGATATTAGGATGTGTTAAATATTTCCCAATTGTTGTTTTCCAACAGGAATACTCAAAAGGATGCAATTGAAATATTATTTCATATTTCCTCTCATCTACTCTTTGTGCTACAGCATTTGCAAATTGGGCAATTTTAACCAACGTTTGAGAAATAAATAAAATAACTTTTTTACTACCTTTTTTCTTTTTACATTTATTATAATTACTTTCTAACTCAGGATATCCTGTGGGAATAATGTGAGCATCTGGTATTGGAAAACGTGTGTGTTCTTTCTCATATTGTCCAAATGTAAATATATAATCTGGAAAACTACGCAATTTCATTTTTTTATAAAAATTGTATGCTATATGCATGGGTCCCATCATTCCATGCTGCAACTCAACTACAGGTATATGAAACTTATGTGCAATTTCACATAACACCATTCGATCAAATCCATATGCAACTACAACCAGTATAATCTTAGGTCTTATTTTCTTTAACATATAACTAAAATATTGAATATAGAATTTCCTATCATTAATGAAATCATTAATATTACTCACCCATTTTTTTTTAACATCACTTTCTATGTTTATTGCAAAGTAATTTTCAATGGGTCTTAAAATGCTGTTTTCTATCTCTGTTTTTAATGCATACTGTTTCAGAAACTGTATATGTTTAACTTTCCTAAATGCTTCCGTATCATAATATAATATATTGCGGCTTCTTTGAATCTCATAATTGCCATCTGGTGTTCTTCCATCAAGCACATAATGAGAAAGGGATAAATATTCATTTATCAAATGTGTATATATACATTTATAGTATTTATCATCGTCTTTATACTTCCTAGGATGAGAGATTATTAAAACATCCTTTTTATGAGCAAAAAACTGATTACATGATATATATTTTTTCCACATATACTCTAATGATTTGTTAGATTTTATATTTTGTATATGTTTCTGAACAGATGTCTGATAATTCTTCATCTCGATCAAGTCATTATATACTGTAAATCTCAAATAATGCCATATGCATATATTATTTATTTTAACTTCAAACATATTGTACTTTTCTTCAAATTCTAAAAAACTGTTTAAAAATACATCTGTTTGCATCCTCGTTTCCATATGATCATCATCCCATTCCATTCTTGTCTCCCTGCCTTTCTCCTTAAAGTCACTGTATTACAGCTTTACAGACTAAATATTCATCTTCCATATAGTTTTTATTAACAGTTTAATATCGGCAGACTAAACACAATTAGCTCAAAACGAACACTTAGCTACAGTTTGGAATCATTTATAGTTTTATAAATAATTTGGCCCGTACTTTGTTTGGTTGTTTCTTTTTTTACTCTAGGTGTTTGATGTTTTATTAAACACCTTAATCCCTCTGTATAACTTCTCTCTTGCATTATCCCATTCTCTGTTGGCGGATAAATCTGGTTATTATAAATATTATTAACTTTTAAGATATGTCTGCAAATCAAATTATCATCTAAATTTAATTCATAAAGTATTCTTGTTTTTGATGAAAGGAAGAACACCTTGTTATCATACTTTTGAACAATACTATACTTAATTGCCATACATCTACCATTAGAAAAATCTTCCTTTAATTTTTCAGTGGATTCCTCTTCTCCTTCAATCTCCAATGTTTCAAATTTATTTGTCAAAATATTATATTTTAGAATAGAATCTGTAAATGTTGGAAAAAGCCACAATATATTTTTATCTATAAAACTTTTTGCAAACCAAATTTTTTCATGATAAAATAATTTCACACTGTCTGGAAAAATTGCTGCTTCATGTGCTTTTACTTGACCTAATTCCCACATATATATTTTTTTATCCTCTGTTGTTATCCAAATTTTTCCTTCATTCTGGCACAATGTTTGAATCTTCAAAACATTAGATGGAAAATTATAATGTGTTATTTGCTCTGTAAGAAAATTAAATACAAGTATTATTCTCTTTTTATGTACTGGAATATAAAGAAAATCCCCTGCCCTATCGATTCCTCTAATTTGAGGATTGTTTATTATATATTCATCAGATGATATGCACTGTACAGAATGACTCTTCAGATCTATTTTGAAGATTTTTGTTGTTTGTAAGCATATATAGTATAAGCATTCATCTTTTCCATATATAGAACTCATAAGTGCTGTGTCAAAGTTATTTGATATGTTAAAGAACTGAGACTTCGCCAAATCATATAGTACAAATTCTTTTGTTTCATCACTAGCATAGGGAACAAATAGCAAATACTCTTTGTATTTATATATCCTTTTGTATGAACAACATATGTAAATAGGCATCTCTGGAAAAATATCTATAATTTCTACTTCATCATTTATCAGATTCCCTTTACATAATGCATTGAACCACATTATAGGAAAGAAGATTATATTTTCTTCTATCACTACATCATAAAAGAAAGGCCGCTGCAATATATTTTCTGACATAAAATAACACCTCTTTCCTAAGTATTTATTATCGGATTCAAAAGTTGTCGTATAACTTACGACAAACTATATTTAGAAACAACTTTTTATTTGTTGTTCCTTCAGACTATTATTCCTTTTTCCTAGTTTTGCCGTTACTAATATTGGCTCTATTACGTTTCCAGCATCAGGATAACATAATAAAGCTGTTTAACCCACCTTATCAAACAAATCTGTTATTTCCTTTTCATCATAAAAGTGAACTGTTCCTCTTCCCACCAAACTTCCACAAGAAAATGTATTTTTTCAATACCATGGTCTTCTTTCTTTTGTTCATATCAGCTCATCTAAAAACATATGTGTTTGTCAAATCCTAAATCTGCACAAAATTTTAATTATTTAGAATTCTTCATAATTTTCTTCTAATTCATGCATAATTTATACTGCATCCATTATCTCTTCTGGTTGCTCATCATTTTATAATATAATTTTTCTTTTCTGTCACCTCTCATTTGAAAAGCATTCCTAAAATCTCTAACATTATCTTTGAGCTCATAATTCAAAAGCGCTTCCTGACCAACTGCTTCCATTAGCAACTCTCCATTCGGATTAATAACACAACTATCCCCTGAATAAGTTATCCCACCTATTTCTCCAACACAATTAACAGCAATAATATACACTTGATTTTCAATTGCCCTTGCTTGAAGCAAACATTTCCAATGTTCTCTTCGTTTTTGTGGCCAATTAGCTGGTACTAAAATCACATGCGCTTCCTTTGATGCTATTTGGAAGATTTCAGGAAAACGTAAATCATAACATATAAAAGTCGAGAACTTAACTCCGTTTAATTCAAAAACATTTATCTTTTCACCGCCTTTGAATTTCCTGTCTTCTCCCGAAAAAGAAAACGGATGAATCTTTACATAATCAGAAACTATTGCTCCCTCTTTATTAACAATTGTATAATGATTTTCCGATTTTTCTCCACAATCTTTTACCCAGCCAAACCCTATTGCAATCTGATATTTCTTTGCATAATCTGTCATTTTATTCACTGTTTCCAAATTACTTTCTTTGGTAATTTCTGTATTCATAGAAAAACCTGTAAAACTCATTTCAGGCAATAAAAATAAGTCAATCTTTTTATTATCTATTTCTATTAATTTTTTTCCAAATGAATATAATTTTTCTCTTTATCCTCCCAAACAATGTTAGTTTGATTTAACGCTACATTCATTATCTATTTTGTTTCTCCCTATAAACTCTATCTATAACATATATAACACTATCTATAAATAATATATACACTATTATTATTTCCACAAACTTATATCTATCAATCCTTTTTCAACAATTTTACAAGCAACCTCATAATCCAATAAAGTGTCAATCTCTATTGAGTTTTCCTCTGGCATAATATATGGAATCGAGTTTTCTGAATGAAATGATTTATTCTTTAGGAAATAATCCCACTTTGCAATATACATACATCCATTCATTGTATATTCTCTTTTCTGATCCTGACGCCGAATACTTTTCAAATCTTTTATTGCATAGTAAAATTCTGATAACTTACCATCTTTATCAAGTGAATGAATAAAATTTGTTGTAACATCTACTTCTTTCATTCCAAGTAAAGTATCTGCATCATTTTCTTCTATCAGCCTTAATGCCTCATTTAAATCCTTATAACTAGCAAATGGTGATGACGGCTCTAACAAGCATACATACTCATACTTTTCTCTACTGTTCTCAATCACCCAATTCATAGCATGTAATACAACCTCTTCACTACCTGCCAAGTCTGTCGCCAATTCATCTGGTCTCATAAATGGCACGTCTGCACCATATTTCCTGCTTATTTCTGCTATTTCCTTATCGTCGGTTGAAACAATAATTCTCTTATCAAAACAACTTTTACGTGCCGAAATTATTTTATATGCTATCAGAGGTAATTCTCCAACCATCTTGATATTTTTTTTTGAAACACCTTTGGATCCACCTCGTGCTGTAATAATAAACAAAACTTTCATTAAACCACAATTCCTATTCTCACTTATATGTAGTAACAGAACATTTTTATTTTTTTGATATAATAACTACCAACTATTTATAAGCAATAACAAAATACCATGGCATCATTAGTCCACCTGATACTTGTATTCTCTTTCCATCTTCTGTCTTTATTGTATATGTGCCAATATCCAAACTATCTATTTTAGGTAAATCAATATCAATATCAAACGGGATGTACTCAAATCTAGAATATCCTAATGTGTTCATATATTCTTTAAATAATGGTATGGAATGAATATTATAATATGTATCTGTATATTCTTTACACTCCGATGGTCTATAATAATTTCTAAATTTATTAGTATACTCTATCTTTCCTTCATAAAACAATGAAGAAAGTCCTATCCATTTTGGTTGTAATTTAGTAAGCATTTTCAATGCTTCCTTATACTCCGGAAACATAAATAGTGTCTGAAAGCTAATTATCCCATCAAACACACCAATCCATTTATTATCTGGATTGAACCAATCCCCCTTATATAACCTACAATTACCATAAAATGAGTTCTTTTCAATTTGATTATTTCCGCAAATTATTAATTCTTCGTTAACATCCAATCCAACAAATTGGCTATCCTTAAATCTATTTGCCATATACAGAGTATTCGCTCCGGCTCCACAAGCCATATCTAAAATTTTACTTCTTTGAAACAACTTATGTTTTTCAAGCCAATTTATAAATATCTCTGTGCTCCTATATGGATGTTCTATCTGGCTCAAATGATATTGTTCTTCATACCGTTTCATATATTTCTCCCCTTATTATACTTAGTTATACTTTCTAAATACAGGTTTAATCATATCTCCAGCAATAAATTCATTTATATTACCATTTAATGAATCTCCGAACACCTTCATCGCGTTTCTTGCCACATCTAATGTTCTGTTAATTTCTTTCTCTGTATGCTCATATGCAATTGCTATATAAGGCATTAGAATACCCTCTTTAAGCATCTCCTGTAAAAATACAGTTCTATATTCCAGAGATGCCTTCTTGTCTTTACCACATATTACAAGATTGGGTGAACATTCTGCTCCTTCTATATAAAAATAATCTTGTAAGAGATATTCCTTTGCTATTTCATTTAAACCCTTTACAAGCATTCTTCCCATATCCCATATGTGCTCTGTTACATTCAATTCTTTATATACGTTAATTGTTTCAATCAACGCACCTAAACTGCTCATTTCTGCACCATGTGTTGTAGAAATAAGAAATACTCTTTCTTTTCCAGGAGTCAGCCCACCTAGGTCCATAATCTCTCGTTTTCCTCCCAGTGCTGCAACTGAAAAACCATTCGCCATTCCTTTTCCGAACGTCACCAAATCTGGTTCTACACCATAATATTTACAAGCTCCTTGCAAATCCCATCGAAATCCCGTTATCATCTCATCCAGAATATAAACAACACCATATTCTTTGCAAAGTTTTCCTACCTCCTGTAAAAAATTATTTGTTGGTTCCACTGTATCACATGGTTCCATTATCAATGCTGCAATCTCTCCTTTGTATTTTTCAAATAAGCTCTTTACAGAATTAATATCATTAAAACTGAATTGTAGTGTTAAGTTTTTTATTTCTTCTGGAATCCCAACATTCATAACTGTATCGCCAATAAACCAATCATCATATGAGAAAAATGAATGTTCTTTACAACGTGCAATATACTTTCTCCCTGTATAGGCTCTTGCAAGTTTTGTTGCTGCCGATGTTACTGTCGAACCATTCTTAGCGAACTTTATCATATCAACCCATGGAAATAAATTACACATTGCCTCTGCAGCTTCAACTTCTATCTTTGATGCCTTCGTTGCTGTGTTGCCGTTATGTATCTGTCTAATAGCCGCTTCTGAAATCCTATCATAATCATACCCCACAGTTACTGATCTGCAGGCCATCCCATAATCAATGTATTTGTTTCCATCTACATCCCATGTATATACGCCTTTGCTGCGTTCCATAACTTTTGGTGCATTACTAGGAAATACCTCATCAGTTCTACTGTATGTATGTGCACCAGCCGGAATAAGCCTATGTGCTTTTCTTCCATATTCTTCATTTTTGTTCATTTATTTTTCCCTCAATCTCATCAATTATTTTTAACGTTTCTATATCTTTCTTAAAACTGTATAAAGGTTCTTTTCCCTTTATTACTTCAAAGAATTCTTCTATTTCCTTCAAATACGCGTATTCATTTATAGACTCACTATATCCACTTTTATGTATATACTTTCCTGCTGGTATCTGTCTTAATTCATTTGCTACAATGTCTTTTTCGATCAAAGAATCCGGCGTGCCATCCCACCTGATATATATATCCTCATTAAAAATTTCCAATCTTCTAACGGCATGTCTGCTTACTACATCTACTATTAGGTTTCCAATCGTTCCATTAGAATGTCTTACCTGAACTAGATAAGTGTCAGGAAAATCCAACTCCAAGTCGGTAAGTTTCGTTTTTACTGCATTTACAGCACATATCTTTCCAAATGTATGTTGTATCCAGGGTAATTCAATTGCCAAAAGCTCCCTGCATCCATTGGTTTTTTTATTGCTTACAAAAAAATTTTCTAAATTATCCCATGGATGCCAGTCTGGAAGATACTGTCCCACATGATACTGATATGCACATGGGGTGCCATTTTGTTTGACTTTGCTATCAATTATCTGCATCTCTTCCTTATATAAAGGCGTTGATGAAAGGAAAAGTATCTTTCCTTTTTGTTCTGCCAATTTTATATTTTTATCATACAGATCATCAATCAAGTTAATTTCTGAAAAAACATGAAGATTATTTTCAAGGCATTCTTGAATGATTGGCGCATGGAACTGTGGTGATGTACATACGAAGGCGCAGTCAGGTTTTTCAGAAATATCTGATAAAGAGGAGTAGCACTTAATTCCATACTCTATCGCAGCACTTTCTGCCCGTTCTATGTTAGTGTCAATTCCTATAATGGTTAAACTGTTATTTAATATTTTTAAAAGTCTTATCCTTCGTCTCCCCATTGAACCTAAGCCAAATACGCAAATCTTCATGTCATAACCTCTTTTTTAACAATTAAAAAATCCCAATGAAATGTTGCTTCTGGTCATTTACCTTTCAGCTGCATACCTTACATTGGGATTTTTTTTCATATTAAATTAATTATATTTTCTAATATCTTTTTACCTTAACTCTCCATGTGCCCTATATACTCTTTCAAATCAATTGCATTGTCTGTTATAAGAAATTTTTTTGAATTACTCCAATACACATAATATAACATATCTAGTATGTCCTGCTCCATAAGACAGGTATAAAAACGTTTGTCAAAAGTAATCCAAACTGATACATTATTTAAAATATTGCATTCCTTTTTTCAAGAATAAACAATTCACAGTTAGCAGTAAATATCCCATCATCTGATACTGTAAATAGCATTTTTTTCTCCCCCTTGTACATAGCTTCCAATGATAACACACAACAAATCCTTTTCTAAACACTCATGCAGTTTTTCACACAAATCATCATCTGAATCTATGGAATCACTTACCGCTACTAACTGTCCCTAGCCGTCATCCAATGAAACAATCCGCATTAATATTCTACTGTAAGGAAATTCACTTTTAACCTTGTTGAATGACTTTACATCTTTCTGCTTTAAAACATACAGCATATACTCACCATACCTTCTCGAAGCTATTTTCTTTAATGCATAGAACAATAATACCATATACAATTGATAATCTCAATTCATTCTTGCTCCTAATGTAAAGTATGCAGTTGTCAAAGTTCATTTTATTTCTCACTTTATCAAAATGATATGCAGATTCTATGAAATATCATAAAATTTTTTCTCTATTGTTTTGTGCTGCAATAAATATTTTTTAATTTCTAAATATATATTCTCTGATGTACCACTTCTCTCATATGGATTTTCCATATTCTGCAGCATTCCTTCCGATTTTAATCTTTTCGCTTTTTCTATTGCCGCGCTAATTTCTTCAACGCGATTTCCACAGTCAATTACTGATTCAGCCCTTATTCTTCCAGACTGCCGATTTCCTATATTTATAGTAGGAACTTGAAAAGATGGCGCTTCTATTATCCCACTAGAAGAATTTCCAATTACCATTTCACAATATTTCAAAGCACTTAAATACCTTGTCATCCCTAATGACACAAATGCAACTGCTCTATCTTTATTTTTATTAACAAAGGCATCTATCTTTTGATTGATGATTCTTCCTTCTGTATCTGCATTTGCCTTCGTAAATATAATATGGTACTCCTTATGTTGCTCCAACGCCGCAAGAAGATTCTCAAACTGTTCTCCTGCTGTATTGTTTTCCAAAGTAACCGGGTGAAATGTTACCAGAACATACGACCTGTCCAGTTTGAAACAGATACTTTCTGCTAACTCTTTTCTATCCAGCACTTTTTGGGTTTTAATATTTTCAACTCCTAAAGCCCCTACATTGAATACCCTCCCCGGTTCCTCCCCTAACTGTATAACACGTTTCCTATATGCTTCTGTTGAAGTAAAATGCAATACACTCATCTTTGTTATTGAATGTCTGATTGCATCATCAACTGCGCCTAATGTCAGTTCCCCACCATGTATATGTGCTATTGGTATCCTATGTACCATTGCGGCTGTTGCTGCCGCAAGCGCCTCATACCTATCACCAAGAATCACTACAATATCTGGCATAAGCCTCGTAAAAATATCTGCAAATCCAATGATTCCTAGTCCTATTGATTTTGTAATACCATTGGGGGTGTCAGAACTTAAAAGCATCTCATTTTTCTCAATGATCTCAAATCCATCTTGTTTTATTTCCTTATATGTCAATCCAAACTCAGGAGATAAATGCATTCCTGTCACTACAAGTTGAAGTTTTAAGTCCTTATCACAATCTATTTTTTTGATAAGCGGTTTCAACAATCCATATTCTGCTCTTGTTCCTGTCGCTACACATACTTTTTTCATATCTGTATTATCTCATCTGCTTCATAATCTTTATTCGCTGCTGTACCAATAACCATATCCCATTTCATTGGATTTATCCCATTTCCAGGCCGCTTTGTTGTCAAATTCTCTTTAGTAAATAGCGCACCCTTTTTTATTCTTGTCGCTGCCACAATACTTTTGCGAACAATAATAACATTAGATTTTTCTGACTCACTTATTTGCTTTATACCATTCCCAAGCGCAGCCTCAATCTTTCTTATACCCTGTATCATCTGTTTTAACTCATGCGGCTCCAAGCTTGCTTTATGGTCAGGTCCTTCCATATTTTTGTCCAATGTAAAATGTTTTTCTATAACCGTTGCACCAAGTGCAGTAGCAGCAATCGGTATCTCAATTCCTTGTGTATGATCCGAATATCCAACCGAAAGTCCTGTTTCTTCCTGCATTTTTACCATTGCCAATAAATTTACATCTGATATTGGCGTTGGATATTGAGTATTGCAATGCAGCAATGTAATATCCTCTGCGCCGTTATCCTTCAAAATTTTAGCCGCTGCCTTTACTTCGTCCATATTGCTCATTCCTGTTGAAAGAATTATTTTTTTATGCTGCTTTGCGATTTCACGCAGATATGGCAGGTTTGTAATTTCGCCAGAGGGTATTTTATATATTTGCATTCCTAATTCAGATAACAACTTTATACTTTCCAAATCAAATGGCGTAGATAAAAACATAATATTTTTCTTTATACAGTGCTCTATCAGTTCTTTATGCATCTGTTGTGTCAGTTCAAGTTTTTTAAGCATGTCGTATTGTGTTTCTGCCTTATCTGTTGTTTCAAGCTGGTAATTTGCTTTCTTTGCGGTTCGGCACACCAGAGAATCTGCCTGAAAAGTCTGAAACTTAACCGCATCTGCTCCTGCTTCACTTGCTGTATCTATTAACTGTTTTGCAATTTTTATATCTCCGTTGTGGTTTACTCCCGCCTCTGCTATCACAAAAACCTTTTGCCTTTTATTATCCATTAGTATTTCTTTGCCTTTCTGTTGTTCCATACAAAAACATATTATCTGAAATATCTTTTCTTACTAATGTTCCAGCTCCTACAATCACATTACTCCCAATTTTTATGTCTTGAATTACTGTTGCATTTGCTCCAATGAGTGTTTGTTTCCCAATTATTACTCCTCCACACAACACACTCCCCACTGCAATATGCGAAAAACTATTTATCCTACAGTCATGTTCAACAATGGCGCCTGTGTTAATAATGCACATCTTTTCAATGATTGTATTCCCGTTTATTACTGCTTTTTTTCCAACAAATATGCCTTCTTCCAGTTTCACATTTTCAGAAATAACTGCTGTTTTATCTATAATATTGGGAATGATATAACCAATATCCTTCAACCTCTGGTATAGTCGATTTCTTACTATTCCATGTCCCATAAATCCTATTGTTACAAAAGCATTCCTTAAACCACGGTCAAAATATTTTTGCAATGCATCATCTGTATCCAATACATGGTAATCTTTATATTGTTTCCCCTGCATTTCTTCTATATCCAAAAAACCTACAATATTATACTCTCCCCCACGTTCAATGCTGTCCACTACACTATGTGCATGTCCACCAAGTCCAAGTAATATTATGTCTTCCATTATTCGTCAGCACCCCAGTCTTGCTTTCATTTTTTCTAATTCGTCAAGCTGTCCCATGTCAAGCCATGCATCTTCACCAATTGGATAGACACCTATTCGTTTTCCTTCTTCTATATATTTTTCAATTACTGTTGGAAAATCTGCTGGTTTATTGTATTCTAAATCCTCTATTACTTCTGGTTCTACAAAATAACAACCAGTATTTGTAAAAAATGACATATTTGGCTTTTCCTGCATAGATTCTATCATTCCATCTTCACCAATATTAACAACCCCATATGGAATCGTAAAATTTTTAAGAGAACATACCATTGTAATCATGTTTCCTGATTCTTTATGCTGCCTATATGCCTTTGTTAAATCATCATCTATCAAAATATCACAGTTCGTCAAAATAAATGTATCTTTAATTTTTCCATTCAGCAGGCTGATTCCTCCACCTGTTCCAAGCGGCTTTTCCTCCATAATAAAATCAAGCTGGTATTTTTTATCCAATTCGTCAAAATAGGCTTTTATCATATTTCTTTTGTAATTGACAATCATATAGTACTGCCTGCATCCGTATAAGCAAAACTGATGGATTATATGTTCAACAATTGGATAATCACCCACAGGGATTAACGGCTTTGGTAATATTTTTGTATAAGGAGATAATCTTGTTCCTAATCCGCCAGCCATAATCACTACAGGGATTTCTATATCAAATTCCTTATGTTTTTGCGCTGTATCATTTGCAAAGACAATTTTTTGAATGAAATATTCCTTATTGACAATAGGAATTGCATCAATTCCCAGCTCCTTTATAGTGCACATTGCCAAGTTTTCTTCCTGTTCATACAAGAATCTTGGTTGGTAATTAGCGACACATTGAACAGACATCTGCAAATCCCCATTTTTCAATATCCCTCTGCGGATATCCCCATCTGTAAGAGAGGCTAACAACTTCTTATCCTTATGTACAAACAATATTTTCTTCCCACTTCTGTCGAGCTGGCACATCGCATCTAATATGCTTTTGTGTTCCTCTATATAAATGTCAATCATATTTCACATTCTCTCGTTCCTACAGATTATAAATATCTATTTTATACCTGTCCAAATTTTCCTTAAGAAACGTTATCGTTTCCCGTAGCCCTTCTTCCAAAGAATATCTTGGTTTCCAATCTGTCAGACACATTATTTTCTCATTGCTACCAAGCAGTCTGTTCACTTCACTTTTTTCAGGTCTTAATCGTTCTTCATCACAAATAATTTTTGCATTTGGATTAATCTGCCTGATTAATTCTTCCGCAAGCTGACCTATAGAAATCTCTTTCTGTGTTGCAATATTAATTTCTTCCCCTATCGTTTTATCAGATTCGTAAATAGCTATAAAACCATTGATGGTATCCTTCACATAATTAAAATCCCTTGTTGGCGTTAACGCTCCAAGCTTTATCTCTGTTTTTCCTACAAGCAGCTGTGTAATAATTGTTGGAATGACAGCTCTTGCTGACTGACGCGGCCCATAGGTATTAAAAGGTCTTACAATCGTCACTGGTAATGCAAAAGAGCGGTAAAAACTTTCAGCAAGCCTATCCGCTCCTATCTTGGTTGCAGAATAAGGTGACTGCCCTTGAAACGGATGCTTTTCGTCTATGGGAACATACTGTGCTGTTCCATAAACCTCCGATGTGGATGTCACAAGCACTCTGTTCGTATGCTGTTTTCTTGCCGCCTGCAAAATATTAAGGGTTCCTTTTATGTTTGTATCAACATAGGTATCTGGTGAATGATAGCTAAATGGTATCGCAATCAGTGCCGCCAAATGAAAGACAGCAGCAACGCCTTTTACCGCCTCTTCCACGCCGTTTGGATCACGAATATCCCCCTGAAAGATTTCCACGTCTTTCATAATGTTTTCTGGAAGCGTATCCAGCCATCCCCAGTTATTAAAGGAGTTGTAATACACAAATGCCCTTACCTGATATCCCTTTTTCACTAATTCTTCTGTTAAGTGGCTGCCAATAAATCCATCAGCACCTGTTACCAATACTCGCATATTTATTCACATCCTAAACTTGTACAGTAAATTTATTTTATTTTCTAAAATCCAGCTGTAACCTATCATATAATTTTTTAGTATTTTCATAGTGTTTGCATGTATAAATATCTGGAAATTCATCCCCTACCCAAGTTCTCATAAACTGTATTAAGTCTTTGTTCGTAATATCCCCCGGTAGATTTATTTCTTCATCTTGAGGATTAAACCATAATTCATGACCATTAGGAAAGCTAATAAGCTTATATCCATCTTTTATAATTCCTCTAAATCCCATCCAATCTTTCCATTGGATATCTTCATTATGTTCTAATCTATGTATTATTTCCTTACAATACTTTTCACTATAGGGATGATCGTTTTGAATCAATACATACTTAGAAAACAGTTTCTTAAAATTATCCTCTGTAGGTTGTAAAATATAACATACCAAATCATAAAATTTTAAGTATGAAAAATATTCCTTATAATGTCCTTTTGTAATATTAAGATCTTTTGCAAAACAAAATGCATGTAATCTTCTATCTGAATAAGCTGGTCCACCAATTCCATGATCGCTCATAAAAATTTTGCATGTATTTTCTCCGAAAAAATCTAAATAATATAAAATCTGTTTTTCTAAATATTTTGCTGATTCTTTTCTTTGCAACTCAAGTTTCGAAATATCGGCCAGAAAATTTCCAGGATCAACACATAGCGTTTCAGAATCCCCATTCCAATACGGATTATGTAATTCACAGTCCATGTGACATACAATAAATTTCTTTTTGTATTCTTTCTGCAAAAGCTGAGCCAAAGTCTCCCATAAATTCATCGTTGCGGGTGGATACATACTTCGTATTCTATACTGTGATAATTTAACATATTTTTTATTAATGTAATTACCGCCCACCTCACAAATCTGATAACAATTTTTTACAAGTAAATCAAGTGTTTTTCCATGTTTTATCATATTACCTGTTTCTATTGTTTGATATAATTTGCCTTCAAAAAAGGGTATTCCCGTAAACATTGTTTGCGATGTAGTATGCGTGTATGGTACATGAGTATAAGCATTCTCAAAAATCAAACTATCACTTTCTATTTGTTCAAGAAAATGAAAATCCTTAAAATCTATATACGGCAAAGCATCACACCAAAAGACTACGATATCTTTTTCCTCTCTTGCGTGAAGTTGTTTTTTCATCTGTGAAAACAACTTCAAAAATTCTTGTTTTATTTGAGAAAAGTTATTTCCTTTAGTACCAAACAACCTAACATAATAGTCAATATACAAGAAAGCATTTCTAAAGTCCTTGATTAACAAATAATTTATAATTAATTCCTGTAAATAATATTTCTTTTCTTTTTTTCTTATGGCTTTTTTTGCATAATACTTTTTTACTAATATCGCATCATAATTATCACAACTCTTTATTGGCTCTGACAGCCATGTTCTGCCTTCCCATTTAATGTATTCTTTTATAACTTCTTTTAACGGATTTGCAATGCTTTTCACAACTACTTTTTTATATTCTTTTTTAATCAATTCATAGATATCTACAATTTCATAAGAAACTTTTTCTCCAATCAAATACATTTGCAGCAAATACCGTAAATTATCGGAAACAATAATCAGTTTGTCTGTGTTCAGTTTCGCTATTTCCATTACTAACTCTTCATTGTGAAACTCTTTTCCAGGCAAGTTTATCCAATCCTTTGGCTGCGCATATTTATACATTATAGTATTGCAATTTTTGGGCGTACATTTCATTCCGCCAACACCTGTAACAAGAATTTTTATCATGTCACCCTCCCAGCAGATATACTAATATCTTCTACAAACTTTCTAATGATTTCATCAACTGACCTTGATTGAAATCCATATTCCTGTGCATGTGTAATATCAATTGCATAGCATTTATTACGTTCTTGAATTGGTTTTTCAATAAGCTTTGATTGACTTAATAGACTGTTTTTTAGACAATTTAATATATCAATAATTTTTTTCTTATCTTTAGCTCCCAAAACAAATTGCTCAAAACCTGTTAACTTTTCTAACAATAAATGCAAAAGAAACTTTGATAAATCATCTACATACAATATGTTATTGTACAATAACTCTGGATTTGTATAATATACATCTTCATTTTTCAATAACTGATCTGTAACTTTTGGTAACCAAGGATATGACAAGTCACACCCTTTTCCTAATGTTCTAGGAAGGCGAATAACTATACGCCTGTTGATATGTGCATCTTGTAACAATCTTTCACACAAATACTTTGTTATTCCATAATCATTTGGATTAATAATATCACTGCTCTCATTCACCTGCGATACTGTCTCTCCATAAACGGAAATTGATGAAATGTAAATAAAGGTATTTACTTTTGTTCTTTCTGCATATTCAATTAATTTTCTCGAACTGCCAATTGTATTGTCCAAATAATCACATATTTTATCTCCTCTCATCTGACCAGCAAAATGAATAATCGCATCTATTGTTTCTGTTCCTAAATAAGATTCGAAATCATCTCTAGATAAGTCACAGGAAAATTTTTTCTTTATCCTACAACTTGGTATATTATTATGATAAACACCTACAACCTCAATTCCACAATTTGTTAAATACTCTGCTACATTTTGCCCAATAAAACCACCTATTCCTGTAAGCAGTACATAAGGTTTATTCATTATGCATCATTTCCCTTACTTTATTTGTTATTCCATCAACAGATAGCAAATATTTTTTTCTTATTTCCTGACGCCATCCATATTCAAAGCAGTATTCATCTGAAAACCCTATAGACTGAAAAGAAACCATCAATCCAGATTCTGCTATAACACCTGCAACAAGACTTCTTAACCCACCAAAGTAATTATGTTCTTCTACTACTAATATTCTTCCAGTTTGATGTGCTGCCTGAATTATGGCGTTTTTATCAACAGGTTTTAGAGTAGTCATATTTACAATCTGTACATCTATATTTTCTTGTGACAATATTTCGGCACTTTTTACCACATCAGCAATCATAGAACCTGTTACAATAATAGAAATATCTTTTCCCTCACGCAATACAGTAGCCTTACCAAGCTGAAATGATGGAACTTCTGTAAATACTTCCTCTTCGTAAGCTTTCCCAAATCTGACATATACGGGTCCATTATAATTTACTGCTTCTCTTATTATTGGTTCTACTTCCAATGGAGCAGAAGGAGATAATACACACATATTAGGTAATGCAGTCATCACTGCAATATCCTCTGTCGTATGATGTGTTGGACCAAGATTATTGTATCCTATTCCGCCGCCGCTTCCTACAATCTTTACATTTCTATTCTGTACACATATATCATTGCGAATAAATTCAAATGCCCTGTACGCTAAAAAAGCTCCCATTCCATATACGATTGGTATCAAACCGCAACTGGCCAAGCCCGCTGCAACTCCTATCGCATTTGCTTCTGCAATTCCACATTCAACAATCCTATCTGGCATATCTTCGCGAACAGACTCATATTCTTCTGTACCACTGTCAACAAGTACTGCTATAATTTTCGGATTTTCCTGCATCAATTGGTATATAGCACTTTTATACTTGTTTCTCATTCGCTGTAAGCTCCTTCCTGTTCATTCCTAATTCTTTTAAACCAATCTCTATTTCATATTCTGATGGCATTTTATAATGCCAAAATTCCTTATCTTCAGCAAAAGAAAGACCTTTTCCCTTTTTTGTATTTGCTATAACCACCTTAGGAATATTTGTTTTTAAAGTCAGATTGTTTATTAATTGTTCTACATTATGACCATCTGTTTCCACAACATAAAACCCAAAAGAAGTCCACTTTTTTGTTAAATCACCCAAACTAATAATATTATCACAAGACCCTGTAGCCTGTATTCTATTATTATCAATAATAACTGTAAGATTTTCTAATTGATTATGACTTATAAACAATGCTGCCTCCCAAACTTCTCCTTCCTGCAATTCTCCATCGCCTAGCATCACATATACCTGATATGGTTCTGCTTTTAATTTGCCGGCCATCGCAATTCCAGCAGCAAATGACAATCCGTGCCCTAAAGAACCACTTGTCATTTCTATACCAGGAATTTTTCCATACGTCGCCAATCCTCCAAATATACTTCCTTCCATACAAAAGCTATTGATATTTTCTTTTTTATAATATCCTGCTTTTGCCAAAATATAATATAAAGCCAATGCTGCATGTCCCTTGCTCATAATAAATCGATCACGTTCTTCCCATGTTGGATTATTAGGATCATATCGAAGTACATTTCCAAAATATAATGATACTAATATTTCTATAGAAGATAATGAAGATGCCAAATGCCCTGCTCGATTATTACATACCGTTTTAAAAATATCTCTTCTGATATCAACTGAAATTTCTTCAAAATTCTTCATACCTTTTCTCCGTCAGATGAAATTAACATGATTCCTGTCTATCATTATCAAATTATTTAGCAATATATTTCTTTCGTCAAATACACATCTAAAATTACACTCTTGACATGTATCCAGCTCACGAATCTTTTTTATTGTATCTTCTGCATACCAAAGCTCTTTAAAACTTCTGTTCTTTATCGATCCAATATCCCCATTTTTTGTATAAGCTCTCTGATGGCAAAAATATACATTGCAGTCAGCACCAATTACTGTAAATATTTCTTGAATCATACAGCGATGATAAGATTTCTGATAATGTTCTTCTAAACCTGCATCCCCATTATATTTATCTATTATTTTAAAATCATTATTTTCAAACTCTTTTTTGGCTCTTACAATTTGATTTTTTACAATATTTTCGATCGGCTTATGATATTTTCCGAGATCTCCATCTAGTCGTAGCGGTGAAAGTTTAATATTGTCT
>ERZ778515.919-NODE-919-length-23435-cov-6.065697_pt1 | contig 23435 bp, 20 predicted proteins | sample MGYA00510343_ERZ778515 | MGnify/ENA primary metagenome ERZ778515 (study PRJEB29527, sample SAMN07138965) | mouse gut metagenome | material: feces | host: mouse | place: China:Nanjing | collected 2016-01-25 ...
TGGACTATTATTTAAATTGAGGAAAAAGATGAGGGGGGCTTTTTAGTCAGCCCCTGGTTGTTATACATATCGGCGTGGGCTTCTGCGTTGCTCGTTCAGACGGTGATGGGCAATGCGAAGGCCTCGAAGTGTGGGACGAGTGACAGGTACAGATTCCCGCGCTTTTTCTTTATAATAGTATGTCTTTTTCATTTACGAACCGTCTAGTTTGGGGAGTCTGCGGACAACATAGAATATTTATGAGTCAAAAAACACGACCATTGTTTTTGCAGACTAATCTATTACGTATGTTATTAGTTGGCATAGTATCTATTGTATTATTTTGCATATGGAGTTGTGGAGATAATAAAATAGAGATAAAATGTGAACAGTTAAAATTGAATGAAGTAGAAAAGCCTCTATTGAGAGTTTATGTAGAGAATTCTGGAAGTATGGATGGCTTTATGTGCGATGGATCTGAGTTGAAAGATGCTATTTATGGGTATATTAGTAGGTTAAGTAGCTTTTCCGATAGCACAGAACTGAATTATATTAATTCTCAAATAATTCCTTATAAAAAGGAACTTAGAACTTTCATCAGAGACTTAACCCCTATTTCTTTTCATAGTGCAGGTGGCAATACCGGCAGTTCTGATATTGCAGATATGTTTGATAAAATATTGTCAGATACTGATGATAATATTGTGTCAGTATTTGTGTCCGATTGTATTCTTGATATTCCAGGAGGAGATGCTTCTAATTTTTTTGTAAATAGACAAATTGATATACAAAACGCATTTATAAAACAATTGAATAAATGTAAGGATTTAAGCGTTGAAATATTAAGATTGGAATCATCTTTCAATGGATGGTATTATTACGCTTATGGAAGAGAGTTTTTGAAAGATGTAAAGCGACCTTATTATATGTGGGTGATAGGAAATAAAAATCATCTGTCTCGGTTGAACAAGAATGTTCCTTTATCAGATATGCAGCATGGGGTGAAAAATTATTTTGCTTATTCTACCCCAAGTGAGATTCCTTTTGAAATAACCAATAAGTCTGGAATTAAAAATGGCAATACCAGTATATGTAACCTTGATTCTGATGGGAAATACAGGTTTCTGATAAAGACCAATATGTCTGTCACATTACAAGATGAACAGACAATTTGTAACGTGGGAAATTATGGAAAACTAAATTCTTTTGTTAATATAGAACGAATCGATAGAATATCTGCAAAAGAGTCTTTTTATACTCATCTGCTGACGGTTGCGATTGATCGGGAAAGCGTGAATTCTGTTGGTGAAAAATTATCTTTAGTTTCATTGGAAAAACCTGATTGGTTAGAAAATGCTAATGATGATTCGGGAAGAGAGGTCACAATGAATATGGATAAAACAACAGGTATAAAATATATAGTACAAGGAGTGGCTGATGCCTATAAAAGTAATAAAGAATTGGCTGAAATTAAATTTGTAATTAGTAAAAAATAGAAAGGAATTCTTATGGGACAATTTTTTGGAAGTATTTATTGCTGGTTTGAAGATTTCTTTGGGTTAGTGCTTGCAGATTATATGTGGGGATTGGCTTCTCCTGCACAAACTGCAAATCTGTTTATAGGCATCGGTTTGTGGATGTTTGGAGTTACATTTGCGATGTCTATAATCTTTTATTACGTTGTAAATCATCCGCAACTAAATCATTGGTGGGGATGGCTTATCTTTCTTATAATTAATGCATTGATTAATGGTATTTTAGGATGGCAATGGGTACTTGCTGATTACTATGCAGGAAAAATGCATACTATATGTCCGTTGACAAATCAAGAAATCCCTTTGGATATTGATAGTTCGAATTGCATCTGTTTTGGAATTTCGAATATGATATTATCAGTATTGGTCTTTTTTATAATTTCATGTATCATTAAATGGTGGAGTACTAATGTTTCGGCAGCACCATTTGTAAAGTAAATATTTTATGTCTAAACTGTATGTTTTTGGAATAGGAGGAACAGGCTCGAGGGTGCTTCGTTCTTTTACAATGATGTTGGCGGCCGGAGTCAAGATTGGAGCCAATGAGATAGTACCTATAATAATAGATCCGGATGTATCAAATGCGGATTTAACCCGTACGGTTACTTTGATGAATACTTATCGTGCTGTACGCTCGGAATTGCAGTTCTCAGATGAAGATGAAAACATGTTTTTTCGAAAAGAGCTTTCTCAAGTATTAGGCAATTACACTTTAAGAATACATGACACTGATGATAAGACTTTTCAGCAATTCATTGATTTGCCTTCAATGGATAAGGCTAATAAAGCAATGATGAAAATCTTATTTTCAGACAAGAACTTGAATTCGTCAATGGATGTAGGATTTAAAGGCAATCCCAATATTGGTAGTGTTGTACTGAATCAGATAGTTAGGTCAGTGGATTTTGAAGATTTTGCAAATTCATTTGAAGCTGACGATAAAATATTTATTATTAGTTCTATTTTCGGTGGAACTGGAGCCAGTGGTTTCCCGTTGTTGTTGAAAACGTTGAGAACTGGAGACTCGTTTTCGAATCATGATTTAATTAATAATGCGGAAATTGGAGCTATAACAATTCTTCCGTATTTTAAGCTGAAAAGTGATGATGCAAGCGAGATTGATTCATCAACATTTATTTCAAAAACAAAATCGGCATTGGCTTATTATGAGAATAATATTAGTAAAAATGGGTCAATAGATGCTTTATATTATCTTGCAGATGATATAACTAATACTTATGACAATCATGAAGGAGGTACTGCGCAAGAAAATGACGCACATCTAATTGAATTTTTGGCTGCTACTGCTATTGTGGATTTTAGTAATAAACAACATCCGAATACAGTAAATAAAGAACTTGGGTTGAAAGATATAGAAGATGTTGTGTCATTTAATTCATTTTATGATACTCAAAAACATTTGTTGTTTGCTCCATTAACGCAGTTTATTTTGATGACCAACTGTTTGGATAACAAATTTGACTATTTTAGTTCTACTGCTTTTAATGCCAATAATGGAAACTTTGAAGATTTGTATGATAGTACATTTATGTCAGAATTAAGAAGTCTGTTGGTTAAATATTATGAGTGGCTTAAAGAAATGAAAGGAAATAAACGCTCGTTGGATTTATTTAATCTAAATACTGGTGATAAACCTTTTGATTTGGTTACTGGAGTTAACCCGGCCAAAATCATGAGTATGTATTCTAATTATGATTTAATTATCGGTCGACTTAATTCTTCTGTGAAAAAATGTAAGAGTAAAGAGCAGAAGAATAAGTTTTTGGAGATGTTCTATATAGGTACAAGAACGTTAGTGAAGGACAAATTTAAAATGTAATTGATATGTCAAAGATTTTTAGATTATATAAAGAGGGAACAAGTACTTATACAGGTTGGAACGAAACCCCTTCTTTTCCATACAATTCAGCAAATAGAGATACTATTGACGACCCGGATGGAGCTTCTGCAAAGAATGAAATAACTTCTATACCTTCTCCTTTTGCTCGTATTGATTTGGTAAAAACGGCTTTTAAGGAAGTTTGCAAACTTGACAAAAAGACTAAGAAACCGGAACTTGATGGAAAGACTATTTTTCATAAAATGGTTTCAGATGCGTTGGATATTGGTGAGATTTTCTTCAATATAGATAAGTATAAGAATAAAATAGAAATTCTGACTTGGGATCCTTCTATAATGATTAGTGCATTGGAAAATAATGGTAGTAATGGTCATCTATATCTTGCGGATGCTTTACGTAAATACATGAAATCGGACTCAAAAACATATAATTTCGATAAATTGCAAAACATATATTTACTTAATTATATTGATGGACCTGACGAATTGAATATTATTGGTGCGACTTCTCCTGCGACATTGTTTTTCAGTTCTGCAAATAAATTAGATTATATCAATGATATATATTTTGCAGAAGACAAACCGTTCGATTTGGACTTTCAGCCATTGTATAAGAGGGATTTTGAATATGTAAAAGCATGGTTTACCCTACGTAAAGTTATCCCTTATTTTTCTACTCTTTTTCCTGAATTGGAAACATATTTGAATCTGACTTTTAAAGCTATTACAGATACAAAGCAAAAAAACGAATTAAATAATCTGACAGCAGCAAGCGGTGAACTGTTTTCTACAATTGATGTTGTTTCCGACCAACAGAATAATTCGGTAGAAGTGCTTGGATATGTTTTATTTAAGAAGTTAAATAAACCGGTAACAAGAGAGAGTGATTTTGCGATACGTTTGAATGATAATTCTATAGAAGGTATTCTTCCTTTGGTATTGCCGGTGGAAGCAGGAAATAAATATAGTAGGCTGCAATATACAACAGGGAAATGGGGAAAAAGCAATGTAGCTCCTTATGTGGCTGAGGTGATAGATTTGAATAAACGTATTCTTCCATTCGATGGTGTTCAAGCTCCTTATTTAACCATTAGTGATTTCTTGGAAGATACCATAATCAGAGTTCCACATACATTGAATAAGAATAGTTTTTATGGTGGCAATATAATGATTGATGAACCTAAATTGTCCTATTTATTGCCGCTCAAGACTTTATTCTTTAAATATTTTAGTGTTTCGGATTTACAGACTCCTTTATCCGATGGGAAGCCTATGTTTGAGATGCAAATGGTGGCTGGTGGTTCGGTTAGGGCGGTACTGAGAGTACCTATTGTTGGGAATGCTGGTGTTTCATATATAGAATATAGCAGAATTTATTATAAAGTGAGAAACGCCAACATTGAGAAAAATGAAGGCGGAATGGTTGAATTTGATTTCACTGGATTGATTATGCCTATTGTTCGGTTTACTAATCCGGAAGATGCTTATTATACGGTTTCTTGTATTTGTACGTACTCGAGAAATTTTAAAATGGAATTCTTTAATGGTGCTGATAAGATTAATTCTGTTGCAAAGCCATCATGTCGGAATGAGAGTGACTCTGAAACTGGTAAAGCTGAAATATATACCATAGAAAAGAGCAATTTTGATTATATTCAAGTAAGTGATAAAAATGGTTTCTGTGGAGTCCTAATTCCTAAATATAAAATTCAAAAAGATATTGATACATATGAGTTTGCTATTGATTTAGGCACATCCAACACTCATATCGAATATTGTAAAGAAGGAGAATTTCCTGAAGTTTTTGGCTTTGATAAAAAGGATAGCCAAATATGTGAAATATTCGTGCCTTCTTTGGTGAAAGGAATGCAAGCGCAGGATGACTTGATTTGGGAAAAACAGTTGATAGAAAAAGATTTCTTACCGGAAGCACTGGGGGAAGGGGATTTCAAGTTACCGACACGGACAGTATTATCTTGCTCTAAAACTATAGATTGGACGGGAGTGGTGAAACCTTATGAATTAATTAATATACCATTGACCTATGAAAAGCGTCATGATCTACCATATAATAACATTAAATACAATATTAAGTGGGGAAGAGGCAATGAACAGCGTGTTATTGAGTCATATATTGAATGTTTGATGTTAATGATTAGGAATAAACTCCTATTGAATAATGGAAATCTGAAACAAACTAAAATTATTTGGTTTTATCCCATTAGTATGGCTCCTAAAAGATTGCGAAGGTTGCAACAGACTTGGAACACGTCTTATGAAAAATATTTTGGAAAAGGCTCTACTAATTGTATGACAGAGTCAGCAGCTCCAATACAATACTTTTTTAGAAGATATGCTAGTGCCACTAATTTGGTCAATGTTGATATTGGGGGAGGTACTACGGATATTGCATTTGCTAAAAATAAGGAAATACAGTTTGTAACTTCTTTTAAATTTGCTTCCAATGCACTGTTTGAAGATCCTTTCTCTGATTTGAATAAAAATAATGGTATTATCGATTGGAGTAAGGATAGTATACTTCAATTGATTAAAGATAAAGGACTAAATGAACTGGAACGCATCTTTAAGAGTCCTAATAATGCAAATCCTGCAAATTTGGCATCCTTCTTATTTTCATTGAAAGATAATTCAATGATTAGAGGGATTGATTCTAAATTGATTGACTTTAATTATATGTTGCAAGAAGACGAAGAGTTTAAAATTGTATTTATATTGTTTTATACTTCCATTATATATCATATTGCCAATATTGTTAAAGTGAAGAAACTATCGTTGCCCCGGCATATAACCTTTAGTGGGAATGGAAGTAAAGTAATTAAGGTGGTGTCTACTGATAGTAAGCTGTTAGCAAAATATACAAAATTGATATTCGAAGAAGTGACAGGCGAAAAATATGTGGGTGAATTGGATATCTTAGGTTTGGATAAAGATGCTAATCCTAAGGAAGTTACTTGTAAAGGAGGAATAATAGGTTTTAAAGAGAATAATGAGCGTGATAAGATTATTGTATTCAAAGGATGTGGTAGCGGGTTTGTAGATGAGTCGGATACTTATGATCGGGTTGATGATGATTATATCCGGAATACGGTTGAGGCGGTGCGCAAATTCTTTGATTTTGCTTTGAATACAATGAATGGCGTTTTTAATTTTGATGAAAACTTTGGCGTAACTCTAAGTTCGTTGAATATAGCTAAAGATGTTTGTTATAAAGACATTTCAACTTTCTTGGAGAAAGGAATAGCTCAACGTAGAGAGGAAGTAGAAGGGCAGGATAAAATAGAAGAAACATTCTTTTTCTATCCGATAAAAGGTGTTTTAAATGTTCTTTCGCAGGCAATATATGAGTCGTTGCAAAATAATATAGAAAAATAGAATATGAAAAGTTATGTAGTATTGTTTTTATTCTCATTTTGTTTATGCATTGTGGGGTGTGAAGCTAAGCAGGCTACCGATTCATCTTCGAATAAAGAAAGCCAGGTTATAGCCTCAGTTAATGATATAGTGAGTTCTAAAACAGATTCATTAGGAAAATGTCTAGAAGATTTAAAAGAAAAGATAGAAGACCAAAATGCTGAAATATCTAGTCTTAATGCCGAAGTACACAATCTTAAGGAGGATGAAAAGGAGATAAGTTATTGGTGGTTGATTGGTACTGCAATGTTTTCTGTTTTTATATCTGCTTTGCTATTCGTTTTACTATTCGTTGTATGGATGAAAAAGAAATATCATTTTTTGAAAGAAGATATTCGACGTATTATAAATGATAAAGTAAAGGGATTTGAAAAAACAAAATCTAACAATGGAAAGGAAGTGAAGGTTGTATCTATAGAAAAAGAGTTGAGACAACTTCAAAACGAGCAGTCTAAACTTAGGATTGAATTATTGAATATAAAAAGCCAGGTAGATGATAATCAATATGGTGTTGTTAAGAAAACAGAAGTACTTAAAGAAGTAACGCCTAAAGAAGTTAAACCTACTAAAGTCGGATACTTTGGTATGGTAAAAGGGGAAGGCTTTTTCAACGATGTATATACATCTAATCAAGATGAATGCCGTTTTAAAGTCTGGTATAATAACACTGAAACGGAAGCAGAGTTCGAACCTGTAAATTTGAATCGTATTCGTTCTATTGATGGAATAGAAAAGGCTGTGGATTATAAGGATGATGAGGTTTCGTTATCTGACGCTTCTTCGTTTTATGTAATAGCGAGAGGCAAAGTGACTAAAAAAGATGACCTTTGGAAGGTTGAATCTCCTGTAGAGATAAAATTAAAAAGATAGGATATGAGTATTATAGTGCCTATAGTGGTATTTGCAATTATTTGTGTACAAATATTGTTTTTTGTACTCAATTTGTATCGTATGTACGAATTTAGAGATGTTTTTAAATTTGAATCATCTTGGCGTATTGATAAAAATGAAGAGACCGGTTTTGTATGTGGTATAGAGGGGAGTGGTAACAGGATTTTTAGCTCAATAAAATTGTCAATCAATAAGTATTTGAGTAATAATTCGGGTTCTGTTATTGATTTTCATTTGTTGAAAGATGCAGCAGACCGGCATTGTGATTCGGTGGAGAATGACATAAGTACACAAACTCCTATTCCTCTGTATTGTGGGCTTGCAGGAACGATGGCCGGTGTGATTTTAGGCTTAATACCGTTGATATCCTCTGGAGCATTGATTTATCTTTTGGGTGGTGAACTTTCCTTGAATATATCAAAAGAGGAAATGGATAATTTGGCTGCTTCCGGAATAAATGAATTGTTGGCAGGAGTAGCTTGGGCTATGGCAGCTAGTATATGTGGTATTATGTTGACTACTATTAATTCTTTGTTATTCAAAAGCTGTAAATTGAAGGAGGAGAATGGTAAAAGTACTTTTTTAGCTTGGATGCAATCTCGCTTGTTGCCGGAGCTCCCCTCGGATACATCAGATGCTTTGAATAGGTTAGTTAAGAATCTTAATCTTTTTAATCGAACTTTTGCTGAGAATACATCCGACCTTAAAAGCACACTTATTAAGGTTAATGATGCATATAAGATTCAATCTGAGATTATACAAACAGTGCATGACATGGATGTCATGAAAATGGCAAAAGCTAATGTTAGGGTTTTAGAGGAATTACAGCAGTGCACTGATAAATTGGAACTGTTTAATTCATATCTTGATAATATTCATGGTTATACAGATGCTATAAATACTTTTACAGCTTTGTTTCAGCAGGAGAGCAATAGGTTGCATGTACTTGAGGAAATACAACAATTCTTCATGCGTCATAAAGCGGAAATAGCAAAAGATACGGCAGATGCAGATGTTGCTTTAAAAGAAGCTTTGAGTGTAATGAGAGATTCTACGGTTGCTAACGTTGAGGAGTTGAATAAACATTTTGTCACTCAATCAGAAACATTCAAAATAATATTGCAGGAGGAAAAAGAGGCTTTTGAAGAATTGAATAATGACATAAAATGGAGATTTCATGAATATATTAGTGAAAGTATTACATCGTTTAAGGATTTTAATAAACAAATGAAAGCTCAATTCAATAGTCAAATGCAACAAAACTCGGTGTTAATGAAGAATTTGGAACCAATAGCAAATATTCCTGTTCAATTGGATAATTTATTTAATAAAATGGAACAATCGAATAGCTCGTTGGCGAAAGAAATATCACAAGGTATGGACAAGGTGGCTCATTCTATGGGACGTGCTGATGATGGAAAAGGAAAGAGCAGTGTTTCTCTCCAAGTATTTCCTTCTTGGGTTAATTGGGTTATAGTAATCTGCATAATAGTAATGGCTCTAGCCTGCGTAATTAATACTGTATATAATATGATTCCTCAAACAGCCGCAGAAAAGGAACTGGTAGATAATAATATGAAACATGATATGGAACAGGTTAAAAAAGACGATTATGCAATGGTCGGAAAAGATAGTGTAGATGCGCATAATGATACGATAAGTAATACGAGATCATTAAATCCATAGCATTAAAAGGAGGAGTTTATGTCTCAAAAGAAAGAATCATTTTTTTGGACGAGTTATTCGGATTTGATGACAAGTCTTTTTTTTATAATGCTTGTGCTTTTTATTTTGGTAATTGTCCTGTTGCATAAACGTATGGAAGTTACTGAGCGCCAATTAGCAGAAATAAAAAAAGTAGAGCAATCGACTAAAGATCTGAACCGTAAATATTTTACTTATCGGTCTGATTCAAAGAAATATGTACTAAATATTGCAGTCTCTTATCCTGTTGGTATTAGTGATATTACTAAAATAGATGTTGCTGATAAAGAGAAGTGTCTGGAGGATTTATATCAGGCAGGTAAAGAAGTTGAATCCTTTTTGAAACGTAATCATGAGAATAAATATATTCTAATCGTTGAGGGACAAGCATCTAAAGATAATTATTTGTTTAACTATGAATTAAGTTATCAACGAGCATTGGGGTTGATAAAATATTGGTACGATAGAGAATTGAATTTTGGAGATAATTGTGAAATCCAAATATCAGGAAGTGGAGACGGACGTTTGAAGACAAACTCAATGAGAGAAAAGAACGAAATCTCTAATCAAAGATTTTTGATTCATATACTCCCTAAAAATATATTTGAAAATGATAAGTAAATATTGTATTGGATTGTTTATGGCTTTATTCGTTTGTTCTTGTGCACATAAGTCAGGGCATGGTGAAAGAAAAAGCGATAAAAAAGTGATAGGATTGAATAACAAAAGAGAAATCATTCAACCTGAAAAAGGTAAGGAAGATGATGCTTCTGTTAAAAGAATTGAGCATAAAGGAAACAGGATGGAAGGGACGGAGGTATTTCGAAAATACAACTCAGCTGTTTTTATGGTTTTTACATCTGACGGAAGAAATACTTATCAAGGGTCCGGCTTTTTTATAAATGCGCATGGGTTGGCTGTAAGCAACTATCATGTATTTGAAGGGACAGGGATGGGAATCGAACAGATAAAATTGGCAGGAAGTGATGTTGTTTATAAGGTGGCAACAGTAATACACAAAAGTTCAGATAGTGATTTTATTCTTTTTAAAGTTGATTGTAATAATACGAATTATATTCCTATTGCAAATAGTAAACCAAGTGTGGGGGAGAAAGTTTTTGCAATTGGTAGTCCACGGGGACTTGAAAATACTTTTTCTTCAGGGGAGGTGTCACAATGGCGTGAACGGAATCTGATGCAAATTAGTGCATTGATAGATCATGGAAGTAGTGGAGGAGCTTTAATCAATGAGTATGGGGAAGTCGTAGGCATCACATCTGGGACATTTTATGATGGTTCGCAAGCAAATTTGAATTATGCTTGGAGCATTGATGTAGTTAAACCTTACATAAGAATAACAAATTAAAATAGAAGTTTTTTCGAGCATATAATTAATGAACATAAAAATGGATACAATCATAGAATTTGATATACCACAAGATCGTTCGGCTAATCTTATCAAAGTGATAGGCGTTGGGGGAGGTGGCGGAAACGCTGTAGAGAATATGTATAAACAAGGAGTGTGTGATGTCTCTTTTGCGGTGTGCAATACGGATAGTCAAGCGTTGGTACGTTCGAGTGTGCCAGTCCGTATTCAACTTGGAGAGGAAGGATTGGGCGTAGGAGGCAAACCTGAAAAAGGGAAACAAGCAGCCGAAGAGAGCATAGGAGAACTTAGACGTTTGTTTGATGATGAAACGGAAATGGTCTTTGTGACTGCTGGAATGGGAGGTGGTACAGGGACAGGAGCAGGACCCGTGATTGCTGGTATAGCTAAGGAAATGGGAAAACTTACGGTCGGGATTGTGACTATTCCGTTTGCATTTGAAAAAAAAGTTCGGATTCAAAAAGCGTTGCAAGGGGTAGAAATGATGCGGGAGAATGTAGATGCTTTGCTTGTAATTAATAATGAGCGTTTGAGAGATATTTATGATGATGGAATTACCACTGTCGAACAGGGTTTTTCTAAAGCAGATGAAGTGCTGACGGTTGCAACAAAAAGCATTGCTGAGATTATTACTATTAAAGGAATTGTAAATCGAGACTTTTGTGATGTGCATACGGTAATGAAAGATGGAGGAAGTGCTATTATGTCGACAGGAAGAGCAAGTGGGGAGCATCGGTTGGAGAAGGCAATGTATGAAGCGTTAAAATCTCCTTTGCTGGATAATGTAGATATAGAGAAATCACAGAAACTGCTTTACATTATTTACTCTTGTGATGATTGTCCGGTAACAATGTCTGAAATTACTGACGTGAACAATTTTATGGATAGTTTGTCTTCTGACATTGAGGTTTTGTGGGGATTGTATCGCGATAATACATTAGGAGAGGATGTAAAGGTCACTATTATTGCTACAGGATTTGATCGAATGGATGCAGAGTTGCCGGATAAAAAAACTGATGATGTAAAACAGGAAAGATTGAACGAGTTGATGGAGTACTATTACGGCAAGAAAAAGAAAGTTCCTTCTGTAGAAGATTCAAAACTAGAACCTGAACCAATACCTGAACTAGGAACAGAACCAGAACCAGGTTTTGATTCAGATTCAGAACCGATCGTTGACCCTATCGTGACTCCGCCAATTGGAACATCTTGGCTGGAACGTTTGAAGATTCTGCTTGAAAATACGATGGGGGATACTTTTGATTGATAAAGAGGAAAAAGAACGGATTAGGATTAAAGGTTTTAGTAATTCGGAAAGATGAAGAAAAGTATTTTTAGCAATATGGGTTGTTTTATCTATATATGCATCTTGTTTATAATATTTGTTATAATAAAGGCAGCATGGGTGCGTCATTTTGATAGTGATATAGAATCTTTTGACAAGGAGAAAATAGATATTCTTCAAAGACGTAACTATTTAATAAAAAAAATAGTAACAGACCCACAAACATTGATTAATGAAATGCCAACGGCTATTGGCGAACAATTCCAAGGAGAGTGGGCTTTGTATTCATGTTCCATGTTAGCCAAATCACTCTCTAATATTTCGTTGCTTTATCCTGAAACGAAAGAGGCTTCTATTATACAAATTGATAGTCTTGTGTCGATAGTGCTTTCGCCTGAAATCAGATGGTATGATACGTTAAGATGGGGAGAAGACCCTTTGGAGAATTTAGATGGTGATAATAGTCATATTTCTTATTTAAGTCATCTTGCTTGGATGATTGGCAATTATAAAAAGGTTGGCGGTGATGGTAAATATGACGAGTTATATCATTCATTGTGTAAAACGATGAGTCGTAGAATAAAAGCAAGTGATATTTTGAATTGTCCGACATATCCGGGAGAATACATATATGTTCCGGATATGCTTGTTGCGATAGTCGCATTGTCAGAATATTCGAAGTATTATAATGGAAAATATTCAGCAATAGTGAATCAGTGGATTCATAAAGCTCAAGCGGAATGGCTTGATAAAAATACCGGATTGTTGGTGTCATGTCTATCAGAACTGACAGGAATCATAGAAGATATGGATGTCAAAGGGGCTTATTCGGCTCTTAATTGTTATTATTTGGCGCTTATAGATGATAAATTTGCGAAATCTCAGTATGAACTGTTAAAAAAGTATTTCATAAAAGAATCACCGATATTCGGATTCAAGGAGTATCACAACTATTCTCCTATATTGGGGTTTGATATAGATGCTGGACCTATTTTGTTTGGCTTAAGCCCGTCAGGAACTGCTTTTGCTGTAGGAAGTGCAACTTATTTTGGAGACTCCGTCACACGAAAAAAAATTCTGAAAACTGCCGAAATAGCAGGTAGTACATGTGTGTGGAATGAAGATAGGCATTATTTGTTAGCAAATGTGGCATTGGTAGGAGAAGCGATTATGTTGGCTATGAGGACTACGGTTAATTTTTCAATGACTGTTAGTAAGTAATTTCCCATATTCATATTGTTTTGTTCTGTAGTATAGTTAATGGATTTATGTTCATTTCATTTTATTGCAATGTATCCAAAAAAGAGTCCCACTCCCTGTAATGGAATGAAACTCTATTTGTTTATGCTAGTATAAATAGTTTTTACTGAATTACATATCTTCTATAGATAGTCCTCTATAAATAATCTCGTACCCTTTAAATGAGTCGACGGCTTTGAAGAACAATTCAGATTTGTTCTTCAGAACATTTTCATCAAAGTTTTTCGCTTGTCGCTTAACCTCGATAAATTCAATCTTGTTGTCCAACTCGTCCTCGGCTACAATATCAATCTCGTTTTCGCCTTTTCGGTCATGCCAATATCCAAGTCGAGTGTATGCTCCCGATTCTTTCAGCACTTCATTAAAGTAGCTTTCAAGAGACTTTCCGCTGACTGTTGTAAAATCACGCTCTGCTATCGCTTTTAATTTATCATTACCGCCTGCCTCGATGATGTGCGCATATTTGTATATGAATCGGAACCAAAATTTCAAGAACTGGTCGTTGATGGCATAATGCACATTTTTATTGCTTGACTTCTCGTAAATAGGTTGCATCTTACTTATCAAACCATACTCTTCACTTAGATTTTTCAAGTATCCTGATAATTCTTTTATATTGAGAGCATTCTCAAGTTCTGAACGTGTGTTTTTACCTTGAGCTATAAGTGTTAGAATCGAGAAATAGATACCGTAATCTTTTCCAAACTCATCGACAAGCATATTCTTACCTTCTGGCAGAAAATAGGAATCTCGTTCAAAAAACATATCCATCATTTTCTTTTCGGTAAACTTTTTTCTGTCGATAAACAACTCAACATACTTAGCCACACCGCCAGTCAGAGTATAAAGAGCCAACAAATCTGATTTCTTATAGTCGGGGCAATATTCAGACATGATTTCTTTTAGGATTGAAGGCTTAAAAGGTCGAATATGCATTGTTCCTGTTTGTCTACCAAAAAGTGGTTGCTTCTTATCCTTGAATATCTTATTCATCAAGGTGTTCACAGAGCCTGCTACAATCAAGTTGATGTGAGCCTTATTTTTATAACTATCCCATATGTTTTGCATATCGGAATAGATAGATTGATTTACCCGATAGAAATCCTGAAACTCATCAATGAAAAGGTTGATGTGCTGATTCTGGGACAATTCCATAATGAATTTGAATACGGCTGCAAAAGACATTCCCTTGCTGTCAAGCATTGGTATGTTGAGTTTTGTGCGAATCTCATCAACGAATATCTCGCATAGGTCAGCTTCCGCTTTACGAGCAACAAAAAAGTATAGCATTGTTTTGTTCTCATAAAACTTCTTAACCATCTCGGTCTTACCAATACGACGTCTTCCCGTAATGATGGTAAATTGGGCTACTTCATCAGACAATTCCTCAATTTCTCTAAGCTTTTTAAACTCTTGTTCTCTATCAAAAAATCTCATATCTATAAGTTTTATCGTAATATTCATTACCGTAACAACGGTTACGATAATGCAAAAGTACAAATAGATTTATCATTCGTACAATAAATCCATAGTTTTTATAGGTTTTTCGGCAAATAAATATAATATTGGTTATTATCAAAGTAATATGGGTGCGTCATTTTGATAGGCGGTTATGTTAGCTATGAGGACTACGGTTAATTTCTTAATGACTGTTAGTAAGTAATTTCCCGTATTCATATTGTTGTGTTTTCGCTTTTAACTTCCTCCGTTGTCTCAAGCGTGATCTCATTAGGCTCATTATAGGCGGCATCAAGTAATAGTGTCACAATATTAACGTATGCCCACAGTGAATATTGTTTAAAAGTCTTTGATTCTCATATTTCTTTCTGTATATTTGTCTATCTATCATCAAAGACAAGAACTTAATGGATATGGGAGACTATAATTTACAACGATTTCTTGACGCCCAACAAGGCGACTATGAACGTGCCCTCACAGAAGTCAGAAACGGGCGGAAGTATTCTCATTGGATTTGGTATATATTTCCTCAACTGAAAGGGTTGGGTATGAGTTATAATTCACAATATTATGGAATCAGTGGCAAGGAAGAGGCTGAAGCATATCTGTCTCATCCGGTTTTGGGTGAAAGGCTGCGTGAAATTACATCTGCTTTCTTGCAATTGAAAAGTAAGACAGCCGAGGAGGTTTTCGGTTCGTTGGATGCGATGAAGGTGCTTTCGTGTATGACACTATTCAATGAGGTTGCTGCGGGTGACTTGTTCCGGCAAGTGATAGACCGGTATTATCAGGGCGAAACGGATGAGATGACAAAAAGAATGTTGGATAAATAATTAAATATTACTGTTATGGGCTGTTTGATGAATTTATTATGGCTGTTGCTTGGTGGTATTTTTACGGCAGTAGAATACCTTGTCTCAAGTATATTGATGATGATTACTATCATCGGCATTCCTTTTGGGATGCAAACATTGAAGTTGGCAGGACTTGCTTTGTGGCCTTTCGGCAAGGAAGTGAGAAGCGGAAGTCGTTCCGGCGGTTGTCTTTATATATTAATGAACGTGATATGGATATTCGTGGGTGGCATTTGGATTTGTTTGTCACATTTGGTCTTTGGGGCGATTTTGTGTATAACTGTTATTGGAATTCCATTTGGTTTACAGCACTTTAAACTGGCTTCATTGGCATTGACTCCTTTCGGAAAGGATATTGTAACTGTATGAAAATAGTCTGAAGCAGATTATCTATAACTAAAAGTTATAATACATAATTAGAAACTATTAGTGTGTCTTGATTGTTTCCCGTACCTTTGCATCCCGAAAACAATTAAAGATAAAACTATATGATTTCAACAGCTACAAAAACGTTGCGGACGAATAACAAGACGATTTACGTCGCGTTACTTTCTACTTTGACTTTTTTTCTCTTTTTAGATTATATTCCGGGATTGGAAGCATGGTCGGCATGGGTGACGCCACCGGTTGCTTTATTTCTCGGACTAATTTTTGCATTGACCTGCGGACAGGCACATCCGAAATTTAATAAGAAAACCTCTAAGTATTTATTACAATATTCAGTTGTCGGGCTGGGATTTGGAATGAATCTTCATTCGGCTTTGGCTTCCGGTAAGGAAGGCATGGAGTTTACTGTAATATCTGTTATTGGTACGTTGGTGATTGGTTGGCTTATCGGTCGTAAGTTGTTCAAAATAGACCGTAATACTTCTTATCTTATCAGTTCGGGAACTGCTATCTGCGGGGGGAGTGCCATTGCGGCAGTAGGACCGGTGCTGAGGGCGAAGGATAGTGAAATGTCTGTTGCACTGGGCACTATCTTTATCCTGAACGCAATCGCACTCTTTATCTTCCCGATGATTGGGCATGCTTTGGATATGGATCAACAGAAGTTCGGAACATGGGCGGCGATTGCCATTCACGATACAAGTTCGGTTGTCGGTGCAGGTGCTGCGTATGGTGAAGAAGCCTTGAAAGTGGCTACCACTATCAAGCTGACCCGTGCGCTTTGGATAATTCCTATGGCTTTTGCCACCTCATTTATCTTTAAGAGCAAAGGACAGAAAATCAGTATTCCCTGGTTTATTTTCTTCTTTGTATTGGCAATGGTAGTGAATACTTATTTGCTTGACGGAGTACCACAGTTGGGGGATGCAATCAACGGGATAGCCCGTAAGACCTTGACGATTACTATGTTCTTTATTGGTGCTTCTCTTTCTATGGATGTGTTAAGGGCAGTTGGGATTAAACCATTGGTGCAGGGAGTCTTGCTTTGGATAGTGATTAGCTTGAGTACGTTGGCTTATATTTATTTTGTATAGAGAGAGAATATTGTATAAAGAGAGAATACAAATAGTAGATATGAAAAAGTGGGAGAATGTCGCATTACACGAATATTCTCCCACTTCTTTATGGATATGGTTCTGTCTTATAAAACCGGAGACTGTTATTCTTTTTTCTTCAATGCTTCGAAAATCAAACCTTCCAGTTCATCGGCAAGTTCAGGGTTGTCAGCGATACATTGTTTTGCTGCATCACGTCCTTGTCCTAATTTTGTGTCATTGTAGCTATACCATGAACCACTCTTCTTGATGATTCCCAAGTCGGCGCCCAAGTCGATGATTTCTCCGGAGTGGGAGATACCTTCACCAAACATGATGTCGAATTCTGCTCTACGGAAAGGAGGAGCTACTTTATTCTTCACAACTTTTACTTTAGTCAGTTTACCCAGGATTTCTTCACCGTCTTTGATTGGTTGGCTGCCACGAATATCCAAACGTACGGAAGCGTAGAACTTCAGTGCATTACCACCGGTAGTTGTTTCGGGATTACCAAACATTACACCGATCTTTTCACGCAACTGGTTGATAAAGATACAGGTCGTACGTGTCTTGCTGACAGCCGAGGTCAATTTGCGCAATGCTTGAGACATCAGACGTGCCTGAAGACCTACTTTGTTGTCACCCATGTCACCTTCGATTTCTGCTTTGGGAGTCAATGCGGCCACAGAGTCGATAACGATGATGTCGATAGCAGAAGAACGGATCAACTGTTCTGCGATTTCCAACGCCTGCTCACCGTTATCAGGTTGGGAGATATACAAATCGTCAATGTTTACGCCCAGTTTGGAAGCATAGAAACGGTCGAAAGCATGTTCGGCATCAATGAAAGCAGCGATACCTCCGGCTTTTTGTGCTTCAGCAATGGCGTGGATGGCCAATGTCGTTTTACCGGAAGACTCCGGACCATAGATTTCAATGATTCTACCTCTAGGGTAACCTCCAACGCCAAGTGCCACGTTCAGGGCAATAGAGCCTGTTGGGATCACTTCTACTTGTTCAACACTATCATCACCCATTTTCATGATAGAACCTTTACCGAAGCTCTTTTCTATCTTTTCCATGGCAGCCTGTAAGGCTTTTAGTTTTTCGCTTGATGCCATTTTATTATCTGTTTCAAAATTAAGTTCGTCTTTCTTTGCCATACCTTATTCTTATATAATTAATGGAGTTATTGATTTAAAATCTGTGAGGCATGTTCTTTGGTCTTCACTTCTTTGGGAGTGATAATCCGTTCTACGATTCCTTCTTCATTAATCAGGAAAGTAGTGCGAAGAGTACCCATATATGCACGTCCGTACAGTTTCTTTTCTCCCCACACCCCAAACTCTTCTACCAACTTCTTCTCAGTATCGGCAATCAGAGTGAAAGGAAGGTTGTTTTTCTCTATGAATTTCTGATGCGACTTTTCATTGTCTACGCTGACACCGATTACTTCATAGCCGGCCTTGCGCAGTTCGGAGTAGTTGTCGCGCAGATTGCACGCTTGTGCGGTGCAACCCGATGTGCTGTCTTTCGGATAGAAATACAACACAATCTTTTTTCCTTTGTAAGCACTCAGACGGATTTCTTCACCTTTCTCATTGATGCCTAAAACTTCCGGTGCTTTATCTCCAACGTTAATCATAACTTTCTTTTTAATGAATGTCTTACAATTCTAAATCCTGATCGATTACTTCATGCCAAGGCAGACCTTGCTTGTTCAGTTGCTCCATAAACGGATCCGGATTGAATTCTTCCACATTATTTACTCCCGGACGTTTCCATTCTCCTTTGAAGAACATCATGGCTCCGATCATTGCCGGAACTCCGGTGGTGTAGCTTACTCCCTGCATACCTGTTTCCTTGTATGCTTCTTGGTGGCTACAGTTATTGTAAACATAGTAAGTACGTTCTTTCCCGTCTTTCAGACCACGGATACGGCAGCCGATGGATGTTTCACCTTCGTAATTTTCACCCAAATCCTGTGGATTAGGTAATACGGCTTTCAAGAATTGCAGAGGTACAATTTTCACTCCGTTATAGTCGACTTCATCAATACGCGCCATGCCGATATTCTGAATAACACGTAAGTGAGTTAAATATTCCTGTCCGAAAGTCATCCAGAAGCGTGCACGTTTGATAGTTGGGAAGTTCTTCACCAACGATTCCAGTTCTTCGTGATAAAGAAGATAGGAGTCGCGCGGTCCGATATTCGGATATGTCAGGTCTTTATGGATTTCCAGCGGTCCGGTGGTTATCCACTTGCCGTCCTCATAATAACGACCGTTCTGCGTAATTTCACGGATATTGATTTCGGGATTGAAGTTGGTTGCGAATGCCTTGTGGTGATTTCCTGCATTACAGTCTACAATATCCAGGTATTGGATTTCGTCAAAATAATGCTTGGCCGCATAAGCTGTATAGATACCACTGACTCCCGGATCGAATCCGCAACCGAGGATAGCTGTCAGACCGGCTTCTTTGAAACGGTCATGGTAAGCCCATTGCCAACTGTATTCAAAGTGAGCTTCATCTTTCGGCTCATAATTGGCGGTGTCCAGATAGTTCACTCCGGCTTTCAGGCAAGCTTCCATGATAGTCAAGTCCTGATAGGGGAGAGCGACGTTAATCACCATTTCCGGTTTGAAATTGTTAAATAAGGCTATCAGTTCTTCCACATTGTCTGCGTCAACTTTAGCTGTCTTTATCGTGGGATTACCTATTGCCTCGACGATTTTGTCGCATTTCTCTTTTGTACGGCTGGCAATCATGATATCTGTAAATACATCGGCATTTTGTGCCACTTTGTGCGCAACGACAGTACCAACACCGCCTGCACCAATAATAAGAACTCTACCCATTTCTTTAAATTGCGAATTAAAATTATGAATATTAGAATTGTTTATGGAGCAAATATACGTGATTATTTTCAGATAATCATTCGTCTATACTCCTTTTTATTTACTTTAAGTGAACTATGTAAATTGTTCGTTTGTTGTATATTCAATGGCAAATGTATATATTTTATATTGCATTGGATGTTATTTCCCAATCTTTTTAATATCTTTGCCCGCGATTTAACTTAAACGTTATAACATATGAATAAAGTATTAGTTTCAATGTGCATTGCCGGTGCAGCACTTGCAATGTCATCATGCCGTTCGGTTGAGAAGGCAACTCCATTATCATCTATCAATGGTGAATGGAATATTATAGAAGTCAATGGCTCGAAAGTAACTCCGGGCGAAAGCAGAACTCTGCCCTTTATTGCTTTTGATACCGCAACGGGACGCGTGTCGGGCAGTAGCGGTTGCAACCGTATGATGGGTAACTTCGACGTAAACGCGAAACCGGGAAGCCTTGAACTAGGTGCAATAGGCAGCACCCGGATGATGTGTCCGGATATGACGACTGAGAGAAATGTATTGAGTGCTCTTGCACAGGTGAAAGGATATAAAAAAGCCGGCAAAGACAAATTGTACCTTTGCAATGCGTCGAATCGACCGGTTATAGCTTTGGAAAAAAAGGAGGGTGGTGTGAAATTGTCGGTATTGAACGGAGAATGGAAAGTAAAGGAAGTGAATGGCGAAGCAATTCCTTCCGGTATGGAGAAGCAACCTTTCATCGCTTTTGATGTGAAGAAAAAGACGATTCACGGTAATGCCGGATGCAACTTGATAAATGGTGGCTTTGAAACCAATACAAGCAGCGCTAAGTCAATCTCTTTCCCGGGTGTGGCAAGCACAATGATGGCTTGTCCGGATATGGAAACAGAAGGCAAGATTCTGAAAGCAATGAATGAAGTGAAATCATTTGATGTATTAGCCGGTGGTGGCATTGGTTTGTATGATGCAAATAATGCATTGGTGCTTGTTTTGGAAAAATAGGAAATAAATATAAGTATTTATATATAATAATGTATGCCTGTGTCGCACATGACGACATAGGCATATTTTTTTTCCAGGATTGAACCAGATCCGCCTGCATTTGTTTAAAGAAGCAGTTGCCAATTGAGTCCGGGTGTGACTATGTCAGCAGTGTTTATTTATTAAAACTGTCTTTTTGGCAGATATTATGTCATGCATTCGTATAATTTCTTTTTGGCACACGGTTTGCTTTTTAATAAGCGTCCGTTCGGGACGAAGCTCATAATATCGAGCAGAGAAACAACCGGACAAAAAGAAATCATTGAATAATAATAAATAAAAAAATAACGATCATGGGAAAAATTATTGGTATTGACTTAGGAACAACAAACTCTTGTGTTTCTGTATTTGAAGGTAACGAACCGGTAGTAATTGCAAACAGCGAAGGTAAACGTACAACTCCTTCAGTAGTTGCTTTTGTGGATGGTGGCGAACGTAAGATAGGTGATCCTGCAAAACGTCAGGCTATTACGAACCCTACACGTACAATTTTCTCTATCAAACGTTTCATGGGTGAAACTTGGGATCAGGTACAAAAAGAAGTGACTCGTGTTCCTTATAAAGTAGTGAAAGGTGATAATAACACTCCGCGTGTTGACATCGACGGACGTCTGTATACTCCGCAGGAAATCTCTGCAATGATTCTTCAGAAAATGAAGAAAACTGCTGAAGACTATCTCGGACAGGAAGTAACAGAAGCGGTTATCACTGTGCCTGCTTATTTCTCCGACTCTCAACGTCAGGCTACAAAAGAAGCCGGACAGATTGCAGGTCTGGAAGTAAAACGTATTGTAAATGAACCGACAGCCGCTGCTCTTGCTTACGGTCTTGACAAGGCTCACAAGGATATGAAGATTGCCGTATTCGACCTTGGTGGTGGTACATTTGATATTTCTATCCTTGAATTTGGTGGCGGTGTATTCGAAGTGCTTTCTACAAACGGTGATACTCACCTGGGTGGTGATGACTTCGACCAGGTAATCATCAACTGGTTGGTAGAGGAATTCAAGAACGATGAAGGTGCTGACTTGACTCAGGATCCGATGGCTTTGCAACGTCTGAAAGAAGCTGCTGAAAAAGCTAAGATTGAATTGTCTTCTTCTACAAGTACAGAAATCAACTTGCCGTATATCATGCCGGTAGGTGGTGTGCCTAAGCACTTGGTGAAGACTTTGACTCGTGCAAAATTCGAATCTTTAGCTCATAATTTGATTCAGGCTTGTCTTGAACCTTGTAAGAAAGCAATGAGTGACGCTGGCTTGAACAACGCTGATATTGACGAAGTAATCCTTGTAGGTGGTTCTTCACGTATCCCGGCTGTACAGAAATTGGTAGAAGATTTCTTTGGTAAAGCTCCTTCTAAAGGTGTGAATCCGGATGAAGTGGTAGCTATTGGCGCTGCTGTGCAGGGTGCTGTTTTGACAGATGAAATCAAAGGTGTAGTATTGTTGGATGTTACTCCATTGTCAATGGGTATCGAAACACTGGGTGGTGTAATGACTAAGTTGATTGACGCTAACACTACGATTCCGGCTCGTAAGAGTGAAACATTCTCTACTGCTGCCGATAACCAGACGGAAGTTACTATTCACGTATTACAGGGAGAACGTCCGATGGCTGCACAGAACAAATCAATCGGTCAGTTCAACTTGACAGGTATTGCTCCGGCTCGTCGTGGTGTTCCTCAAATTGAGGTTACATTCGATATCGATGCTAACGGTATCTTGAAAGTGTCTGCAAAAGATAAGGCTACCGGTAAGGAACAAGCTATCCGTATCGAAGCTTCCAGCGGTTTGAGCAAGGAAGAAATCGAGAAGATGAAAGCTGAGGCTGAAGCTAATGCAGAAGCGGACAAGAAAGAACGTGAAAAGATTGATAAGTTGAATCAGGCTGACAGCGTAATCTTCCAAACTGAAAATCAGTTGAAAGAATTAGGCGATAAGTTGTCTGCTGACAAGAAAGCTCCGATTGAAGCTGCTCTGCAGAAATTGAAAGATGCTCATAAGGCACAGGATTTGGCTGCTATCGATTCTGCTATGGCAGAAATCAATACTGCTTTCCAGGCTGCAAGTGCTGAAATGTATGCACAGAGCGGTGCGCAAGGTAGCGCACAGGCTGGTCCTGACATGAACGGTGGTGCTGGTCAGCAAGACAACAGCAAGCATGGAGATAACGTTCAGGATGCTGATTTTGAGGAAGTGAAGTGAGTTGCGATAAACAACGATAACTACAAATAGGAATATAGGGTGTAACTCAATGAGTTATGCCCTATTTTTTTATACCATTTACCCCTCATGACTGAAAAGTCTCAACTGAAAGAAAAACACAGGGGAGAGATTGAACAATTAAGGAACGGCTATCAGAAAGAGATAGACAAGGCTAT